>Ga0189291_100043_pt1 | contig 225119 bp, 205 predicted proteins | sample UW1redminimetaG_FD_130331 | JGI IMG/M metagenome (GOLD analysis project Ga0189291, IMG submission 130331) | Marine microbial communities from the Costa Rica Dome - UW179B-red mini metaG | ecosystem: Environmental > Aquatic > Marine > Oceanic > Photic zone | place: Costa Rica: the Eastern... | reverse complement strand
TACACACTTGCGGGTACCGAGGTTTCTGCACTGCTGGGCCGTATGCCTTCAGCGGTAGGTTACCAGCCAACACTGGCGGAAGAGATGGGTGTTCTGCAGGAGCGTATTACCTCCACAAAAACCGGCTCCATCACCTCCATCCAGGCGGTATACGTACCGGCGGACGACCTGACTGACCCGTCACCGGCTACCACCTTTGCTCACCTGGACGCCACCGTTGTACTGTCGCGTTCCATTGCCGAGCTGGGTATCTATCCGGCGATCGACCCACTGGATTCAACCTCTCGTCAGCTGGATCCGCTGGTCATTGGTCAGGAACACTACGAAGTGGCACGTGGCGTGCAGACAGTTCTGCAGCGTTACAAGGAACTGAAGGACATCATCGCGATTCTGGGTATGGACGAACTGTCAGAAGATGACAAACAGACCGTTGCTCGTGCCCGTAAGATCCAGCGCTTCCTGTCACAGCCATTCTTTGTGGCGGAAATCTTCACCAATACCCCCGGCAAATATGTGTCTCTGAAAGACACCATTGCTGGCTTTAAAGGCATCCTGGAAGGTGATTACGACCACATTCCGGAGCAGGCCTTTAACATGGTAGGCACCATTGAAGAGGCTGTTGAAAAGGCAGCTAAACTCAAAGGCTGATAGTGTTGCTTGCAGGCAGGTTCAAATGAATCTGCCTGCCAAAAACATAACTGGTCTGACAGAATTGCAAAGAGAAAAACCTTATGGCGATGACAATGCATTGTGACATCGTAAGTGCAGAAAAACAGATCTTCTCCGGCCTCGTCGAAATGGTCGTGGCAACTGGCACGCTGGGTGATCTGGGTGTGGCCCCGGGCCACGCACCGCTGCTGACCGAGCTGATTCCTGGACCGGTACGTTGCGTCCTGCGTGATGGCGCAGAAGAGATCTACTACGTCTCCGGTGGCTACCTGGAAGTTCAAAGTGGCATCGTGACTGTGCTGGCTGATACCGCGATTCGCGCCGGTGATGTTGATGAAGCCGCTGCACAGAAGGCAATAGAAGACGTTCAGACAGCTATTGCCAACAAAGACGCCGAGTTCGAATACTCGCGTGCGGCAACACAGTTGGCGGAGGCAGTCGCCCAGTTGCGAGCGCTCAAGCAGCTGCGCAAGTAAACTTCCGCATCACTTTGTCTCCGCATTGCTTTGAAAGTGCGGAAAAAAAGGGTAGCCTAAACGCTGCCCTTTTTTTATGGAAGCAAAACAGGAATAAGCATGAGCACAGACGTCATTGTGTTGGCCGCCGGCAAAGGCACACGGATGTATTCCGACCTGCCCAAGGTATTACACCCGCTTGGCGGAAAACCCATGTTGAGCCATGTCCTTGATGCGGCAGCCGCCATCGACGCTGATACCATCCATCTGGTGACTGGTTTCCAATCTGCGAGGGTACACGACTATTTCCAGCAGCATCCGATACGCACGCCTCTCAACTGGGTCGAGCAAACCGAACAGTTGGGTACTGGCCACGCCGTTATGCAGGCCGCCCCGGCGATAGACAACAACAAGACGGTACTGGTTTTATATGGTGACGTGCCGCTGATATCGCCAGCCAACCTGCAGCAGCTTCGTGAAAAGGCTGAGTCAACTGGTATCGCTGTACTGACACTGGTCACTGACAACCCCACCGGCTTGGGCAGAATCATTCGTGACAACAGTGACCGGATCCTTGCCATCGTTGAAGAGAAAGACGCCACGCCCGAGCAGAAAAAGATTACCGAGATCAACACCGGTATCATGGCGTTTAATGCCGGACGGTTAAAAAACTGGTTATCCGCGCTGACCACAGCCAACGCCCAGGGAGAGTACTACCTCACCGACACCGTCGCCATTGCCTGTGCTGATGGTTGCGACGTCGCTAGCCTGCAGACAGTCGATGAAAACGAAGTGCAGGGCGTTAACAACCGTCTGCAGCTGGCCGATCTCGAGCGTAACTACCAGCTACGCCAGGCCCGACAATTAGCTCTGCAGGGTGTCACGGTGTGTGACCCGGCACGCCTGGATATTCGCGGCCCACTGTCGGTTGGTCGCGATGTTAGCGTGGATGTGAATGTCATTCTGGAGGGCAGCAATCGCTTGGGTGACCGTGTCAGCATCGGGCCAAACGTGACACTGATTGACTGCGATATCGGTGATGACTGCGTTATCCTGGCCAATAGCCACCTGGAGGGCACAAGGCTCTCGGCAGCCTGTACGGTCGGGCCGTTTGCGCGGCTTCGGCCGGGCACCGAACTGGGCGACAACGCCAAGATCGGTAATTTTGTGGAAACCAAGAAATCAGTCATTGGGGCCGGCAGCAAGGTCAATCATCTTAGTTATATCGGCGATGCCAGCGTCGCTGAGAACGTCAACATTGGTGCGGGCACGATTACCTGCAACTACGATGGCGTCAACAAGCACAAAACCACAATAGCAGCGGGTGTTTTCGTCGGCTCCAATACTGCGCTGGTGGCGCCAGTCAGTATTGGCCGCAATGCAACAATAGGCGCGGGGTCAGTGATCACAGCTGATGTATCAGACAGTGAGCTGGCGGTAGCGCGCGGAAAGCAAAAGAATATCAGCGGTTGGAAGCGACCGGTCAAAAAATAACTTTGAAATCAGCAATAACAGGGGTGGTTTATGTGCGGAATTGTCGGCGCAGTCGCGCAAAGGAATGTCGTTGAGATACTGCTCGAGGGTCTGAAACGTCTTGAGTATCGGGGCTATGATTCTGCCGGGCTGGCTGTGCTGGATGATAAGGGGCAGACGCTGAGTTGTGTGCGCGCCGTTGGCAAAGTTAGAAAACTGGTCGATGCCATTGAAGAGAATCCCACGCGCGGGAAAACCGGTATAGCGCATACACGTTGGGCCACCCATGGCGTACCCAGCGAGCGAAATGCACACCCCCATATGTCCAATGATGAGTTTGCCCTTGTTCACAACGGCATAATCGAAAATCATGATGTCCTGCGCAAAAAACTGATCGAAGCCGGATACACATTTTCCTCGGACACCGACACAGAAGTTGTGGTTCACCTGATACATCAGGTCATGACCACTGAGAAACTTGATCTGCTGGCGGCCGTACAAAAAATAGTGCCTCAGCTGCATGGTGCATACGGTCTCTGCGTGATCAGTACCCGCGACCCTGAAACCCTGGTGGTGGCACGAAGCGGCAGCCCATTGGTGATCGGTGTCGGCATTGGTGAAAATTTTGTTGCGTCAGATCCGCTGGCACTGGGTCAGGTAACAGACCGCTTTATCTACCTGGAAGAAGGTGATGTCGCTGAAGTGAAAAAAAAGTCCATTCGAATTTTCTCGGATGGCCAACCAGTGGAGCGCAGTCTGACCCGTATTCGCAGTGACCTGTCAGAAATCGAAAAAGGCGAGTACGGGCACTTCATGCTCAAGGAAATATATGAGCAGGGAACCGTCATCAAGAACACGTTGAGCGGCCGGATCAGTGCAAATCATGTTCTGGAAGAAGCGTTTGGTATTAAGGCAAAAGGCATTTTCGATCAGGTCGATAACGTACAGATTGTTGCCTGTGGTACCAGCTTTCATGCCGGCCTGATCACCAAGTACTGGTTGGAAAACATCGCCAAGATGCCCTGTCAGGTTGATATCGCCAGTGACTATCGCTATCGCAACATAATTGTGCGTCCAGGCACCTTATTCGTAACCATCTCTCAGTCCGGTGAAACTGCCGATACGCTGGCTGCGCTACGCTATGCCAGCGAATCGGGATACGTTGGTACATTGGCGATCTGTAATGTCGCCACCAGTTCGCTGGTGCGTGAATCGGATTTCTCCCTGTTGACCATGGCCGGCCGGGAAATCGGCGTCGCTTCCACCAAGGCTTTTACCACCCAGCTATGCGCACTGTTAATATTGTCGCTGGTTCTGGGTCGCCGCAACGGCATGGACGAGACTACTGAAGCCAAATATGTAAAGGATCTGCATAAACTGCCTGCGCTGGTAGATCAGATACTGAAGCTGGACAAGACCATTCAGGAACTATCGATCAGCTTCGCGGACAAACATCATGCGCTGTTCCTGGGACGAGGTAATCAGTATCCGGTTGCCAAGGAAGGCGCGCTGAAACTCAAGGAAATCTCCTATATCCACGCCGAGGCCTATCCCGCTGGGGAGCTCAAGCACGGCCCGCTGGCGCTGGTCGATGACAAAATGCCAGTCATCGCGGTCGCGCCCAACGATGAACTGCTGGGCAAGCTGAAAGGCAATCTCGCTGAGGTCAGCGCACGAGGCGGCAAGCTGTTTGTGATTGCCGACGAGAGCGGCGGTTTCGATGACGAAGGCGATTACAAACTTGTTCGGATGCCACCCGTACCCGATGTGCTGGCGCCCATCCTCTATACCATCCCGTTGCAGTTGCTGTCTTACCATGTTGCCATTCTCAAAGGCACGGACGTCGATCATCCACGGAACCTGGCAAAGTCAGTAACAGTGGAATGACCTAGCCATTTGGCTAATAGACTTTTGTACTTCCTGAGACATTCCGGTCCATTATGACAGTAGAGGGTATATGGGCATGGATTTTAAGATTTCCGTATCGTAGTATCAGTGAATATACCCGCCTTGACCGTGCGTTCTGTAGCGGTTTCAGCGGGTAATGACCTCTAGTCATGAATCCACTGGCCTGCGGATTGAAAAGCTTGCAAATTCAATATCATAGCCCTGAAGAGATTGCTTCTGCCATACACCGTGGCGACAAGGCAGCAGAAACGGCGCTGATAGAGCGATACTATCGCGTAGTGCTTTATGTGCTCAAAAAGCGGACTCAGGACCCTGATCTGGCACGTGATTTAAGTCAGGAAACGTTTCGCATCACCATTGAAAGGCTGCGAACGGAGCCGCTGGCCGAACCGGGCAAGCTTGCCGCTTTTCTGCACAGCATTGCAGGTAACCTGTGCACCGCCGAGGTCCGCAAGGCCACGCGCAGACAGACCTACACAGGCAGCGAACATGTAGAATTGTACGCTGACCAGGCGGACGATCAGTTCTCCCGGCTGGAACGGGAGCGGGCTGCACTGTCGGTCAGAGCTTTACTGAAAGAACTGGGCAACGAGCGTGACCGCAAGATACTGCAAAGATACTATATTGATGAGCTGGAAAAGCGCGATATCTGTGAGGAGCTGGCACTCAGCGATCGCCATTTTGACAAGGTGATCTCCAGGGCGAGAACACGATTCAGGGAGTTGATAGAGTCAGCAGGTGTCAACACCAGCTAGAATCAAGATGGGGATAACGGACATGCTAGATCACGGAAAACTACCCGATGATCTTGTCGACAAATACGTACGTCATCAACTGACTGCCGATGAGATTGCCGAGTTCGAAATTAGAATGCTGGACGACCCCCAGTTATTTGCTGCCGTGCAGCGCGCGGAATTAATGCAGCAATCCTTCAAAGCACAAGCACAAGCACAAGCCGCAGCTGAGCCCAGCCATGACCACAACTTCCGCTATCTGCCGTTTCGGCAATGGATCAGACAACCGATGTCACTGGCCGCATCTGTGATGCTGGGTATTGGCGTTTTGCTGCTCGCCAATTTATCCACCCAGCAGTCGGGCACAGACGGTCTACAGCGTGGCTATGGCGTCAACTCAGTTGTCAGTATTGGACAAACCCGGAGCGCGACCGGCGAGACCGTGTTGCCCAGCGGTACGCATCTGTTGCAGGTTGATGTCGGCATCAGTCTGTCGGACGCCTCATACATGCTCAGTCTCAGCAACGACGAAAATACTCAGACCCATCAGTTCCAGGTCACAGCTGATGGCAATGGCATGGTCAGGATGCTCACACCGGCCAATCTGCAAGGCCGCTACCAGTTACAGGTACAACAACAGGGCAGCACTGATGTCCTGGCCAGCTACAGCTTGAGATTCGAATAAGGCAGTTCCAGAAGATCCATAATCAGGAAAACCGTCATGGAACTATTGCGCGGCCTGAACAATAAAGGGCGCTTCGGCACGCTTCCGAAGGATGTAAAGCTATACACCTTGTTTGATAACAAGGTGGATTCCGCCGAATTCTCTGAAAGCGAGATGCGTACTTTAGGCAGTGCCATGACACGGGTCAATATGCAGGGTAGCTCGGCATTGGCTGGATATACCTATCTGGGCCAGTTTCTGGCACATGACCTGAGTCGACTTCGTGTGGGAGGGCACAATAAAACCGTTAAGTCTTTTACCACCGATATACTAAGAAGTGATGTCAGTGCAATTCTGGATCTGAGCAGTGTCTACGATGGAGCCATCATCGGTAGCCGGATGCGAAGGACAAACTCAGCGAAGATGGCACTGGACTCCGCGCACAGAGCAGATGGAGAGGAACTGCCGGAATGCGATCTGCCCCGTGACGGCCAAGCCAGTATCGGTGATGATCGTAACGATGAGAACCTGATCGTTGCGCAGCTGCACGTGCAGTTTCTCAAATTGCATAATTTCTTTGTAGATAAAATTAAAGCAGAACAACCATCGCTGGACGTAGAAACGCTGTTTTTGGCCGCGAAGGAGCAGGTTGTTCTGCATTATCAGGAAGTCATTCTTCATGACTTTCTGTACGAAATCCTCCACCCCGCCGTGTGGAAAGCCATCATCCTCGACGACCAGAGCATCCTCTGGAATCCAACAGACAGTGAACCGGCCGTGTTACCGATTGAATATGCGTCTGCCGCCGGGCGCTTCGGGCACTCCATGGTGCGTGATACCTATGATCTCAACAGCCAGACCGACGCAGGTATCGATGATTTGTTTGCCATGACAGGGGCTGGCGGATTTGGCGGCAACAATAATGCCTTGCCAGCCTCGCGCCTGGTTGACTGGCTGCTGTTCTTTGACTTCCCGACAGTAACACGACGGGCCTGGCCGAAACGTAATCTGTCCCGCCGTATATCGCCGCGAGTCAGTGTGACCCTGACAAACACTCTGTCTTTACCGGAGCCCGAAGAAAACAACCTCGCCACGCGCAATCTCCTCAGGGGTTGTCAGATGGGACTGTGTTCCGGGCAAAGCGCGGTGAGGTACCTGCTGGACAATTTTCAAACACAGCTGACAGCCTGTGGGATTCCGCTGCAAATGCTCACGCGTGACCAGCTCAACCTGGACAAACCCGGCGATCGTCAGCAGGTACTGGACAACTGCAACCCGGACCTCTGCGACAACACGCCATTGTGGTTTTATGTTTTGGCGGAGTCTTGTGCCGAGACGTTTGATGGTATTGGCAAGCTGGGCCCATTGGGGAGTCTGATCATGGCGGAATCTATCAGGGGGCTATTGAAGCTGGATAGCGCATCTCTGTTTAACGGGCATCGGCGCCGTACGGACATCGAGCCCAGCAAATCAATTCCGTCACACCCGGGCCGCAAATTCTTGCAGATGAGCGATCTGATTCTGGCCGCAAACCCGCGCCTGCCAGACCCACTACTCGTAAGACCAAAAACGTACCGCTTAAATCTCAAAGAGGAGAATAAGATGACGGAAGACGAGTTCTTGATCAGGTTGACATCCACGGAATGGCGGTCAAAAGGCGATAGCACACTTAAAAACAAGGCATTTAATCCTTATCCGTCAGAAAGCTGGCAGGAGAAGCTGATTCTGGGCAATCAGGAGTACTATCCGCCTGGCAATGTGCATATCAAAGTAAACCCACTTGAAGTGCAGCGAGGGAAGTACGCGATTCCGCACGATGGACATGATATCAAGGTACCGGAAACCGTTATAAAAACGTTCAGTCTGGATGTCAGCGGGGACGAGTTTGCTGGCAAGGAGTTATTGCAGTCTGCCCGATTCATTGTACTGGGCGATCACGCCGTGTCATCGCCCATGACCATATCCAGCTCCAAATCAGTGGTGATACATGTGCGCCTGTTCACCTTGCCCAGTGGTAAGCTGGTGATGGTCAATGAACTGATCTGGTCGGTTCAGTATGAAAGCAACCAGACGGGCAGCAAGGCGTTTTACGACATTCAGAAATGGTATTGCTGCGGATATCCCTGATGCCTTGTATGTCACGTTTTCTTTTGCCGTTGTTGCTGGTTTTTAGCAGTGGGGTGAATGCTGTCTGTCTTGAAGCGGGTGATCGTTTGCGCGGAAGCTACTCACTACATTTGCCTGAAGATGGCATGGTTTTGCGTATTCAGCAGCCAGAAGAAGACGTGATCGTCCATATTCTCGATCAGCAGCAATCATTGCGCTTCAGCCATCCAGGCGGCGCAGGCATCGATCATTTTATTCTGCTTGATGATAGTGTGCTATCTGACACTATTGAAGTATGTCTGTTCGCACGCTTTAAGCACTCACAACCAGGTTTAGTTGACCTCGAACAAATACCGTTGACAGCATTCAGCGACTCCGAAGTCAGCTTGCTGCGGGAACTGACGCATGCTGCTGAGACCTGGGCTGACAATAACGCGAAGGCAAGAGAGCAGGCGCTGGCCATCTACAGCAAGCTGGTGTCACAGACCGGATCGCAACAGTTTCATGCGTTGTCCATGCTGCTTGAAGCCATGGCCCTGATGCGAGATACGCATTACTCAGCGGCTCTGCAGCGCCTGGAAACGCTAGCAGTGCTGAATCCAGCTGACCCCATATTGCGCTACAAAGCCTATTGGCAACGGGGTGAAGCATATCTGCGCATCAATCAGCCAGCACGGGCCACGCCCGAGCTGCAGCAAGCCATTGATACCATCGAAGCAGAATTGCGAGGAGGTGATGGGCCGGCGCGTCGTGACCTGGCGGAGATCAGGCTGCTGCTGGCGGAGTCTTACCTTTCGCGCCGAGATTCGGACTCAGCCGGGCAACAGATTGAGTTGGCAAAAGAGGCTGCTGACAGCGAATATCGTCTGCTCGGCAAACTCTACAACCTGATCGGCTATCAGCATATTGTCGAGAGTCAGCGCCCGGAACTAAGCGAGTCGGAGCGCCGACAAATATTGGGCGATGCCATCGATGTCATGCTTACCGGTCGTTTTTTTGCACGCGATGCCGCTGACCTGAAGACGCTGGGTTCGCTGGAAAACAACCTGGGCTTTGTCTACGACAGACTGGGTGAATACCGACAGGGATTGACACATTACCGGGAAATTCTGGATATCATCGATCCCGAAGAAGACCCGTTGGTGTATCGCTTTGCCTTTACCAATCTGGGTCGCCTTTATCAGTATATGGCGGACTACCCGCGGTCGGAGAGTTACTACCGGCAAGCCGTGAGTCTGGCTGAACTGTCCAGTGGGGGTATCTCAATCTCGCGCTGTCCGCTGGGGACAACACTGCGTTTACGTGGCAATGTCCAGGCTGCAATGGTTGAACATGAGAGCTGCCTGCAACAGGCGGAACTGACCGGCAATCTATCCACGCTTGTGCTGGCGCGGTTTGAACTGGGTGAAGACTATCTGGCGCTGGGCGACGAGGAATCGGCGTGGCGTCACATACTCTGGGCGTGGCAACAGAATCCGCAGACGGTATCGGCCGCCATGCGATCGCGTGTACTGCGTCGCTACGCAGACCTGCTGCAACGCCGTGGGCAGCACGCCCAGGCAAATAGCGTGATTTCGGAAGCAATCGCGATGCACGGTGACTCCCTGCCACCGGTGGATCTGATCGAAAACCATGCGATGGCGATGTCGATTGCCAGGCGGCAGTCAGACCTGGAGCAGGCTGAAACGCAGGGTTTGCAGGCGATTGCATTGATCGAAGCGCAATATCCGCAACTGGACTCAGAGCGTCAGGGCCCCGCCTGGGGCTCTCGGACTCATGAAATTTATGTCGAGCTTGCCGAGACTTACCTTGAGGAATTTTTCTCGACCGGCGACACAGTGGCATTGACCAGAGCGTTCGATATCACCGAGCGTTCCAGAGCGGCAAGTCTGCGGCAACAGTTTGCAAATCAACAGTCGGCTACATCAGTAGACGACTCTATTGCGCTTCTTGCCGAAAAAAACCAGATCGAAGCAATCAGCCGCATAGCCAATGAGCACGCGCTCATAGGTTCCGACGGCAGCGCTGTCATCAGCTTACCGGCAAATTATTACCACCATCAGGATGTGCTTTCGTTGTATCGACTGCAAGGCCTGACCAGTCTGCCACTGCCGCCGTCAATGACGCTTGCCCGGATACAGAACAGCCTGCAACCGCAACAGACGGTTCTTTATTATCTGCTGACCGAGACACAGGGTTATGTTTTCACTGTGACTTCAGACTCCCTGGCAGTAGACAGGGTGCCCGACGTTGAGGATACCGCAAATCTGGTAGCAGCAACCCGCCAGCTGCTGGCAGACGCCGATGCGCAGCCCTATCAATTACTGGCGCAATTGTCCGGGCGATTGCTGGGATCATTGGCGACTGTGGATGGCAAGCAGGAACTGCTGTTGGTGCCACATGGTCCCCTGCATGCTTTGCCATTTTCAGCATTGCCGCTGCCGGGCAGGGCGCAATATGAACCGCTGGTATCGCAGTTCTCGCTGAAACTGGTCCCGTCGATGACCGCCTACCTGATGGAAAAGTCGTTTAACCAGAGTGCCGGGGCCACGGATATCGCCGTTATAGCCGATCCCGTGTTTGATGCCAGTCAGCTGACACAACAACTGGCGGTACTGGATCATTTACCTTCACAGACACTGCGCGGCTGGTCTGACAACCTGCAACGACTGCCCAATACCGCTGTGGAAGCCCAGAAATTGGCTGAACTGTTTCCAGATGAGCGTAGCATTCTGCTGACCGGGGCGCAGGCGTCCCGTGCCAATCTGGTTCGTGAAGATGTGCGTGACTCCAAGGTGCTGCACATTGCCACGCATGGTTACTTTAATGCTGCCAACGAAGACAATGTTGGCCTGGGATTCTCCGTGGTTGACGAAAACGGCAATACGGACAGCGGCTTTGTCACCTTGCCGGAACTGTTTTCCTATCGCTTCAACAATGAGCTGGTGGTCATCAGCGGTTGTGATACGGCCATGGGCCGACCGCTGGCGGGCGAGGGCATGATGGGCCTGTCACGCGGGTTTATCGCCCAGGGCGCCAAACATGTCATCTCTACACTGTGGCCGGTATCCGATCGGGCATCGGCCGACTTTATGGCCATCTTCTACCGACAGCTGCTGGCGCTGGACAATGTTGCCCAGGCCCTGCAGGCCGCCCAGCAGGAAATGTGGCAAAACCCCAATTACCGCAACCCCTTCTACTGGGCTGCCTATACCCTCACCTCGGTCAGCCCTGACCAAACGATGCATTTTTCCAATCAGGTCGGTATCGCTGAAGCACCGTAATCCGGATTGACACCTGACAGCCCCGATAGTCGCGATTCTCTTTATCCTCCCCTGAGACATAGTGCCCGGTCACGACAGTGAACCTGTGAGTAGACAAAAATCTGCTCAGTTGTGGTTATGTCGCATTTCGAAAACAGGGATCCAGGTCATGAAAAGAACTATACGCAGTCAGTGCCAGTCAATGCGGGTCAACAAGGCGAATGCAGATGCCTGGCAGACAATGAAAAGTGTGCTTGCTGCAGCTACCTGGATTCTGACGACATCCCTGTGGTCAGCGCCAGCCGCGCTGGCGGCCGAAATTGGCAATCCGGCTGCGTGCTCTGACGATCTGCCAGCCATTGCGCTTGGGCAAAGCCTTAGCGGGACCTTGAACGCAGAAACCGATTGTTTCCAGAACGATCGACTCAGCGACCGCTACCTGTTAAATCTCGACCAGACCACTCTGTTTCGCGTACACCAGACCAATGAAGCGTTTTCGCCGATGACGGGTATTTACCAGGCCGGTGATGACACCCGGCTCCTGGGCAGCCGCATCAACACTAACGATGTCTATACTGAATACCTGTTGCCTGCGGGTCAGTACTGGCTGTTTGCCAGCAGCTGGCAAGCGGATCCGGATGTACCGCCATCTGGCGACTATTCGCTGAACCTCAGTGTTTCACTGGCTTTGTCTGACATGCAGGCCGATCCGGTGTACGGGCCCACCCGATTGCTGCCACAGGGCAATATACAGGGATCGCTGTCAGTAACCGATTCGCGCGACACCATCGGCGCGACCCTGGAGCAGAATCGCTATCTCGACGGCTACAGTTTCGCCGTGCCAGCCGGGGAGACACTGACCGTCAGTGTGGTCGCCGGCTACCCACTGTTGTTCGCCAAATGGCAGGGCAGCAGTTTTTCCGATCTGACGTTTGCCGAGGCACGCACCGGTGGTGCGAGCGAGGAAATCAGTTTCCAACTGGCAGGTCCGGGCAACTACCTGATGTACCCGATTGGTGGTGTCGATGACGCAACAGGACCGTACACGCTGGTATTCAGCACCGAGGTCGAGTCGGAGTCACTGTCTTTTTCCCATACCTTTAGCAGTTATCGTAATGTGATCGACGAGGTCGTGGAGACTGGTGCTTCGGATCATGTCCTGTCCGGGGTGCTTGATGTCGTACGGCTGGATAGTGACAGGTTTGCCGTCACCGGTATTCGACAGGCATCGCTGGATGGCAACACGTTTGCCGTCGGAAATACCCCCGGCATCGTTGCCGTGCGTCCGAATCAGCCGGCAACCGTCAGTCTGTCGGGCGATTTACTGGACATGCTGATCTGCCCGAATGGCTTTACCGATGGCAACGATTGTCCTTTTGGCGCCGAAGGTGGGTTTCTGGTCAGTGACGCCTGGCCCCTGACCGGCAGTACCGCGGGTGATGGTGCCGCATTGGCCGGCCATCCTGACCTGGGGGTTTCCTACCGCGACCGTGATATTCCAATCAACAAATCGAACTGGAGTGCTGAACTGGTCACTCAGACAGTTCAACAGCATGATGTGCTGGTTTCGCTCTACCACGCTACCGGTGGTGTGAACTGGAGCAACAATGCGGGCTGGCTGGGAGGCATTGGCACCCAGTGCAACTGGCATGGCGTACAGTGCGACGGCAATAACCAGGTCACGCACCTGCAACTTGAGCAGAATAATCTGGTGGGTAGTGTGCCTGCAGAGCTTGGCACGCTGGCATCTCTGCAACGCATTTTTATGGGCGGTAACCAACTGTCCGGCACCGTACCGGACAGCCTGGGTAATCTGGAAAACCTGACCGGTATATGGTTATGGGGCAATCAGTTTAGTGGGGCTTTGCCAGCGTTTTTTGGTGAGATGACGCAACTCAATCACCTGGCTTTGGGAGGCAATCAGTTTACCGGAGCCGTTCCGTCATCCTACGGCAACCTGGTTAATCTGCTTGACCTGAATCTGGCTTACAACCAGTTGAGCGGTACGATCCCCGCATCGTTGGCTAATCTTGTTAATGCTGACTGGATTGATCTGAGCAACAATCAGCTTGACGGTGATGTCCCGCAGTCTGTTCTGGACCTGGGTGTCGTGAACCTGTGGGCCAATCCCGAGCTGACCAATATTGCTTTTGGCAACCCGGCTGCCTGCGAAAACCAGACCGCACTGGCACTGGATACTTCCGTCAATGGTGAGCTGACACCCTTCCAGGACTGCTATTTTGACGACGAGGAAGGCCGCCTGATGGCAGACTTCTACCGACTGGATTTGAGCGCAGCAACTGACACCACATTGATCCAGGTTGAAGCATACTCAGACCACTATTATCCGCATGTCGGCGTACTCGACGCGGACGGTCCTGATGGCCTGGACATTGTCGATACCCAGATCCAGCAAAATGGTCTGTCGTTCGAACTGGCTTTGCCGCCGGGCGAGTATGTCCTGTACATACACGGCGGTAGCTATCAGCCGCAGAATGTAGCAGCCACCGGCGCCTATACCCTGGGCGCCGAAGTAATCAATGAGCTGCAGATTGGCTGTCAGGCCTTCAACAGCACCTGGGTGACCAAGGGAATTGAGATAGATGCAGTACTGAGCAGTGACGACTGCCTGGATGACTTCAATGAGCCGAGCCGTCTGTTTGACTCCTATGCCATCTGGCTGGAGCAGGGTGAGGCTGTCACGGTGACGCTTGAAGCGGATATTGCCACGCAGCTGCTCAGCTTTAATCAGAGTAGCTTTATTGCCGGGACACCCGCCACGGCAGCCAATACCAAGCACGGGCTGACCGTCACGGCCACCAGCAGCGGTTGGCACCGGTTCGCGCCCTATACCACCAACAATAATCCAACAGAAACTGGCGCCTACACGATCCGCTTCCTGGAGCCTATTGTGGTGGGTGACAGTCAGTCCTGTACACAGAATCTGCCGGGCCTCGCGCTCGCTGGCACTGTTAATGGTGCGCTGGTTGCGGACTCTGATTGCTTCGTCGCCGGTCGTTTGCAGGATCGTTATGTGCTGGATATCACAGAGCCAACACTGCTGCAGGCTACGATTGAGACCGATGGTTACCTGCCAATGTTGGGTGTGTACCGGGCGTTCGGTGACGCGCTCAGCCTTGCCGGCCGTGTCGGTATAAACAACTCCGTGGTGCTGGAGCTGTATCTAGCCCCAGGTCAGTACTGGCTGTATGCCTCAAGTCGGTTCCCTGCGCTGGACCAGGCTATTGAAGGCAATTACACCCTGAATCTAAGTCAGACACTGCCTCTTGGTCAGATACAGACCGGAGGCTGTGTGGCCGGTGATGCGCGTATTGTGATCAGCGGATCGACAACAATCACTGGGCAAGTTGGAGCAGGTGACTGCACAGATCAGAGCAATTTTGGCAATCAGACTGGCAACCCAGAGCTGGACGGTTACCAATTTGTATTGCCTGCGGACACCGCTCCTTTGCTGGTGAGCGTGAACCCCGACTTCAATACTCGTCTGGCGGTCTGGCGCAACGGTGTGGTGGTCAACGCAACGACAGCGGGTGCCGGCCAGAGCACCAGCCAGATGCTGACGCAGGGTGGTACCTACTCGATCTATGTGCTGGGCCAGCAAGGTCCCAATGGTGGCACAGCTGATCGTGGAAACTACACCCTTGATCTTGATTTTAATGCTGGCGGAGAAATACTGCCGATTGCCTTCTCCTACAGCTTCAGTGGCTCCAGCAGTAGCGGTCAGACGGGTGTCTCCGATCATGTACTGGAAGGGATTGTTGATGCGGTGATGGTGGACGATGACATCTTTGAAGTGGTTGGCATCCGTGAGGGGTCATTGGATGGCAATGTCTATACCATTGGCGAGAATCCGGGCATTACAGCCACGCGTTCGAATCAGCCGGCGTTGATGAGTCTGTCCGGTGATCTGTTTGATGTGTTGATTTGCCCAAGTGGTTTTACACAGGGCACTGATTGTCCTTTTGGTAGCGAAGGCGGCTTCCTGATCAGCGACTTCTGGCCCTCAACCGGATCGTTGGCAGGACAGACCGGCGCGCTGGCCGGTCACCCAAATCTGGGTGCGTCGTATCGTGACCGTGACATCCCGCTCATCAGGAGTTCCTGGAATGCGGCTGTGGTCACTGCGTCTCAGCGTGACATTCTGATCGCGCTGTACAACGCTACCGGTGGCGGCAGCTGGACAAACAATGATGGCTGGCTGGGAGAGTCGGGCACGGAGTGCAGTTGGTATGGGGTTAGCTGTGAAAACAACGAAGTTTTCTATATTGATCTGAGGAACAACAACCTGACTGGGACCTTGCCGGCCGCGTTGGGTAGCCTGAGCACGCTGCGCAGTTTCGATATCGGGAACAACCAGGTCGGCGGCGAGTTGCCAGTCACACTGGCCAACCTGAGCAACCTGACCGGTTTCTGGGCTTACAACAACCAACTGAGCGGGGCAATCCCATCGGCGTTGGGCAATATATCAACGTTGCGGCACCTGAACCTGGACGGCAATAACCTCAGCGGGAGTATTCCGTCTTCACTGGGCAATCTGAGCAATCTGACCGAACTGGCTCTTTCCTATAATCTGCTGACCGGTCAGATCCCGTCTGAGCTGGGTAACCTGGGTTCGTTAACCAGGTTTGACCTTCGCAACAACCAGCTCAGTGGTGATGTGCCGCAGTCTGTTCTGGACCTTGGTGTCGTGAACCTGTGGGGCAACATCAACCTGAATCTGGCCAAGGGCGATGCTCAAGCCTGTGTGGCCGGCGCTTCACTGAACGTGGGTGAGACCGCACACGGCTCACTGACCCCATTCAGTGACTGTTATGTCGCCGATGAAAACGTCATGGTCGACTTCTATACTCTGGATCTGAGCGATGCCCAGGGCAGCACGCTGATCCGCGTCAGTGGTGATTCCCAGGCCTTCTGGCCGCACATGGGCATCATTGGCGCCGAAGGTCTGGGTGACCAGGACGTTGTCGAAACACAGGTCGGTGAACCGCTGTTCTCGTTTGAAGCGGCGCTGGCACCGGGTGAGTACACGCTTTATATCCATGGTGGTGCCTACAACCATGATAAAAATGTTGATGTACCGGCCACCGGAGACTACAGCCTCAGCGTCAGCGCAATTGCTGAGCTGCAGATCGGCTGTGGTGACTTCAACAACACCTGGGTGACCAAGGGCACACAAGTGGATGCGGCCCTGAGCAGTGACGACTGCCTGGATGACTTCAATGAACCGAGCCGTCTGTTTGACTCCTATGCCATCTGGCTGGAGCAGGGCGAAGCGGTAACGGTGACGCTGGATTCCGAGATTGCTACGCAGCTCCTGAGTTTTAATGAAACAGGCTATATCTCGGCTTCATCAGGGCCCGCCAATACCAGGCATGGCGTGACGGTCACCGCGCAAAACACTGGTTGGCATCGATTTGCGCCTTATACCACCAACGACAATCCAAGTGAAACAGGCGTCTACACGGTCCGCTTTCTGGAGCCCATTTTGGTGGGTAACCCCCAGGTATGCTCAGACACACCGCCAGCCATCAATATAGGAGGCTCGGCACAGGGTGTCCTTGATGCCCAGAGCGACTGCGGTGGCACTGGCCGCTTGTCTGACCGCTACACGCTGGATATTGTTGAGCGAACGCTGGTGCGTGTCGATTTGCAGACCGATGGTTTTATGCCATTGGTCGGGCTCTACCGTGCTGAAGCGCCTGCCGTTCTGGTTGCAGTTCGTGTTGGAATCAACAATACAACCATGATGGAGATGTACCTGGACCCCGGCCAATACCAGCTTCTGGCAAGCAGCCGCTTCCCGGCGCTGGATGAGGCCATCGAAGGGACCTACACTCTGTCAGTGGGCGAATCGCTGCCCGTCAGCCAGATTCAAACAGGTGGTTGTGCGGTCGGCGATACGCGGCTTGTGCTTGATGGGCCCCTGACAATTCAAGGCGAAGTCACTGATCAGGATTGCTTCGATGGCAGCCAGTTCGGCGACCAGGACGGAAATCCGGAGCGCGACAGTTACCAGATGGTGATTCCAGCGGGCGGTGATCCCGTGCATGTGAACCTGTCAGCAGACTTTAATGCGCGTCTTGCGATCTGGCGAAATGGTGTGTTGCTCGACGCGATCGCGATCGATAGCGGTGAAAGAGTCGGCTATTCAATGACGGATGCTGGCTCATACCAGATCAACGTGTTGGGCCAGCAAGGCCCCAATGTCGGAACCGCTGATCGGGGCAGCTATAGTTTGAATGTTGTGCCGATTGGTGCTGATGGCACGGCGGTGTCGGTTGCCTTCTCCTATGAGTTCGACGCCAACTATTCAGGTAACCCGGGAGATGTGCTGACCGGCATCATTGAGGGTTTACTGTATGAGGATGGCGATACCATACGTGTCACCGACGTGCGCTCCGCAAGCCTCGCCGGCAATGACTATACCTTCACAGAAACCATCGGCATACGAGCCGCGAATGTGGCGAGTAAGCCGTTAATCAGCTTGTCGGGTAATGTGCTGGACGTTTGGGTATGCCCGGCTGGTTTCGTTGACAACGATGACTGTTCGTTTGGCAATCAAGGTGGTTTCCTCGCCAGCTATGGCAGCACCCCAGTGGGGGCAGCCGCCCACGCGGGTATTCCGGCTCTTGGTGCCAGCTTCCGGGATTCTGACCGACCGATCAATCAGGCCAACTGGAGTGCCAGCCTGATCGCTGAGCCGCTATCCCAGCACGATATTCTGCTGGCAATCTACAACGCCACTGGCGGTGACAGCTGGACCAACAATAATGGCTGGCTGGGTGAGTTGGGCACCGAGTGTTCCTGGCACGGTGTGCAGTGCAACGGACAAAACCAGGTTACAGGGTTGAATCTGGCAGAAAACAATCTCAGCGGCACACTGCCAGATAGCGTGGGTCAACTGAACCAACTGACCAATCTGAGTCTGTACCGTAACCAGATTGGCGGGGCAATACCAACAACGCTTGGTCAGCTGAGCCAGCTTAGTGGGTTGGGTTTGTTTGAAAACAACTTCTCAGGCACGATCCCATCGACACTGGGGCAACTTGTCAATCTGACCTATATCGATCTGGGTAGCAATGAGCTGACCGGCTCGATACCCGTTTCACTCGGTAATATGGTCAACCTGGAACGTCTTTACCTATACAACAATATGCTTTCCGGGTCGATTCCGGTTGAGCTTGGCCAGCTCGGTAATCTGACTGTGTTGCAGTTGAGCAACAACGAGTTAACCGGCCAGATCCCGCAATCGATCCTCGATCTGACGCTGTCAGAGCTGAGTCTCAGCGGCAATTCTTTCAGTATAAGTTCGCAACAGCGCGCGACCCTGGTATCTCTGTATAACGCCACTAATGGAGAAAGCTGGACCAACAACACCGGGTGGCTGGGCGAGTCGGGTACAGAATGCGACTGGTTTGGCGTGCAGTGTTTTGACGGTGAGGTGACGCAGATTAATCTGGGCGGCAACAATCTGATAGGTGCGCTGCCTGCAGAGGTGGGCAATCTTAACAGTCTGCATAGTCTGTCACTGTGGGGTAATGAGTTGTCTGGCGCCATTCCATTGGAGCTGGGCAGCCTGAGTAACCTGACCTACCTGGACCTGAACCGGAACCTGTTGAGCGGCCAGATTCCGGCCTCACTGGCCAATCTGATCAATCTCGAAACGCTGGATCTGCGCAACAACCTGCTCAGCGGTGATGTCCCGCAGTCGGTGCTTGATCTGGGCGTGGTGCGTTTGTGGGCCAACATCAACCTGAACCTGCCCAAAGGCGATGCGGCTGCCTGTACGGCCAATGTTCCGATTATTGTTGGCGGGTCGGTCAACGGCGAGCTGACGCCATTCACTGATTGTTATATCGCTGACGAAAACGTCATGGTCGACTTCTATACTCTGGATCTGAGCGATGCCCAAGGCACCACGCTGATCCGTGTCAGTGGCGATTCTCAGGCCTTCTGGCCGCACATGGGCATCATCGGCGTCGAAGGTCTGGGTGACCAGGACGTTGTCGAAACGCAGGTCGGAGAACCGCCGTTCTCCCTTGAAGCGGCGCTGGCGCCGGGTGAGTACACGCTGTATATCCATGGGGGTGTCTACAATCATGACAGGAACGTTGATGTACCAGCGACCGGAGACTACAGCATCAGTGTCAGTGCCATCGACGAGCTGCAGCTCGGTTGTCTGGACTTCAATAACACCTGGGTGACCAAGGGCGCAGAAGTGGATGCTGCATTGAGCGGTGACGATTGTCTGGATACATTCAACGATCCCGACCGACTGTTTGACTCCTACGCGATCTGGCTGGACCAGGGCGAAGGGGTCACAGTGACGCTGGAAGCGGAGATAGCCACACAACTGCTCAGCTTCAATCAGAGTGGTTTTGTAGCGGGTACACCCGGGACAGTCGCCAATACCAAGCACGGGCTGAACGTGACAGCTACCAGCAGTGGTTGGCATCGCTTTGCAGTCTACACCAGCAACGATGATCCGCTGGCAGAAGGCAGCTACACAATCCGCTTCCTGGAGCCGATAGTGGTGGGTGACAGTCAGGCCTGTACACAGAATCTGCCGGACATTGCCCTGGCTGAAGATGTCCAGGGGGCACTGGATGCGGACACCGACTGTTTCAATGTGAACCGCCTGGCAGATCGCTATGTACTCAATATCAGCGAGCCGACCCTGTTCCGCGCAGGGATGGTTACTGACGGATTTATGCCCATGCTGGGCCTCTACCGTGCTGGCAATACCGACCTGTTGCTGGGAAATCGGGTAGGGATCAACGAGACCACAATGCTGGAACTGTATCTGACGCCCGGGCAGTACTGGCTGTTTGCCGCCAGCCGCTTCCCTATTCTGGATGTCGCCATAGAAGGCAACTACACGCTGACGCTCAGTGACTCATTACCTATCGATCAAATACAGACCGGCGGCTGTGCCGTTGGTGATACCCGACTGGTACTTGGCGGACCGCTGACCCTAGCAGGGCAGGTGGGCGCTGAGGATTGCTTTGACAGCAGCCAGTTTGGTGACCAGGACGGAAACCCTGAGCGCGACAGTTATCAGCTGGTCTTGCCGGCTGGTAGTGTGCCGTTGGTGGTAACATTGTCGGCAGAGTTTGACGCTCGTCTGGCTATCTGGCGCAACGGTCAGTTTATCCAGGCGCTAACGGTCAATACCGGCAGCAGTACGTCGATCACAATATCCGATTCCGGCAATTATCAGATCAATGTGTTGGGTCAGCAAGGTCCTGGCGCAGGGACGCCGGACCGGGGAGACTATACGCTGCAGCTGGCAGATTTTTCAGAAACGCCGCCATCTGCGCCAACCCCAACACCGACCCCCACACCTGTGGAAGTCACTGAGCAACTGGATAACCTGAATCAGGATCTGGATGCCATCGAGTCAATCACGATTGAAGATGGCGTGCCGGTCAGTAACGATGTTGTCAATCAGGTGGGCAGTGCGCTGGAAAAAACCAACGCACTGGCGCAACAGGTTACTCAGTCGTTGCCGGAGGGCACGGCGGGTGTTGATGTTGCCTTGAGTGCACTGAACACGATGTCCAGAACACTCAGCGCGTCAGCGAATGTGTCGTCCAAGGGCGGCGCAGTTTCCAACACTGCGGCCACCAGTTCAATTAATAATGTAGCCACGGTATTGACGTCTCTGGCCACGCGAACGGCGGACATCACGCCGACACAACGTGCCACCGTGCAAACTTTGGCTTCCAGTACCGTTACCAACTCCAGCAATCTGATTCGTGCGGGTGCCAGCAATGATGATCTGGTGTCCATGGTAGCTGCCACCAGCGCAGTGCTGAACGCAGCCTCGGCTGCGGGTGGGGAACTGACAACTGCACTCGTATCGCAAGCCGAAGCATTGGTAACCAAAGCTGTGAAGACAGGGATGTCTTCCTTTGCTCCTGGTATCGACGTTGAGGATCCGGCACAAGTTGAAAATCTGTTGCGAACCAATCCGGAGGCACTTGATTTTGCCATTGAGGCGTCTATCGCTGTGAAATCGCGTATCACGCCTGATACAGGTGCAGTAGAGCAGGAGCTGGCCAGCCGTGGTATCGCTTCGGCGGCGAGCGAGAGCTTTACCAATGTCCTGAGTGCCGTATCGAATCCGGACGGTATTAACGTCGGTGGGGCCAGTGCCAGCGAAGTATTGCTGTCTGCTCTGGTGCAGTTCCTTACCGGTGGAGCGCAGACACTGATCACAGAAGACGGGCGTCAGGTGTTGGCATTGACCGCAGGCAATATAGACCTGACTATTGATCCACTAACCGGTACGGTTATGATCAAAGCGCCGGGTGAAGCTTACTCTGCTGCTATCGTCAATACCCGAATCGTCTCTGCCAGCGTACCAAACGGTCTGTCGTTCATGCGCGATGGCCGTGCATTGATCGTCAGCAATGGCGTGGCTATGGAATTGGCGCCCATTGCTATTGATCTGATCGGTTTCACCAGTGCCGTAGAACAGGCTGGTTTTTCGCTGTCGCTGCGTGATCGCGGTTTGCTGGAGATATCGCTCAGCAATACACAACGTTTCGCCGGTGTGTTTGCCTTTGACAATGTGGTCAATGCCACCGGCAGTTGTGGTGCCACCACCATTATTGAGCCAAGTGGTGACATCAATTCTCCGTCGTACGCATTCGGTGTCGCCTGTGCAAATGGCGTACAGCAACGAATAGTCCCGTTTGTCCATGATCCGGTTTTCTTCAGATCAGTAGCCGGCTATGGATTAACCATGACCACGGATCGCAATACGGGGATCATCAAAATCCCGGGTATCGGTATTTACAAGCCAGGTTTCTTTGTCAGTACGCTTACCAGCAGTGACAGCGCATTCTGGCAAGCCAACAAAGACGTCCGGGGCGTGGCATTCGGGTTTGAAGACCTGAATGCCGATGGACTGCAAGATGTGATGTTCTATACCGCGGCCGGCGCTCAGCCGCTGTATCAGGTATCACCCTGATAGGCAGGGATGCAGAACTGGGCAGGGAGGCCCACTTTAATTGATGCCGGCATGGCATTCGGCCCTCGACCTGACGCTTCAACAAGGCTAACCTTGGTTTTTTGTCAGGCTCGCAGGGAGGCCGGCGGGTTGTCCAGATATCGTCCGATAATGCGCTTGCTGGCGGTGCTTGTCGTACTCAGCGCACTGGCATTGTGCTGGCGCTATCTCGCGCAGCAGGGGTTCATCGCGCCGGATCGACTGGTCAGTATCGTCAGGGAGATGTCAGCGGTACATCAGTCGCCCTGGTTGCTACCGCTGATCGCTCTGCTGTATATCATTGCGCTGTTGCTGATGTTTCCGCTAACCGTGCTGGTGGTGGTGACAGCGCTGCTGTTCGGCCCCTGGTGGGGTCTGTTGTACGCGACTGTCGGTACGCTGTGCTCTTCCGCGGTGTCGTTCTGGGTCGGCCGTGTGTTGGGGGAGGCGCCATTAGCGCGTTACAGCGGTGCCTATCTGCAGTCACTGAGCCGATACATGAGTGCTCGCAGTATGCGGGCGATGATCATTATCAATCTGTTACCACTGGCCCCGTTTACCTTTACCAATCTGATGGCTGGCGCATTCGCTTTGCCGTTCCCGCGTTACCTGCTGGGGTCTGCCATCGGCATCATTCCGGGCCTGGCGGTGGTTACGGTGCTGGGCGGTCAGTTGAGCCGAATGCTGATGGCTGAGCAGCGGTCGGAAATCTGGCTGGCTGCGGGTATCGCAATAGTCCTGTTGGTGCTGATCATGGTCGCGCGCTGGTATCTGGGCCGCAGGGCCTGGTTCAGGCTTGATGATCACGCAAGGTAAGCAATTCGCTGTAGAATGCGTCAACATGGGTAGCGAACGCAGCGGTGTCATAATCTGCTGCAAACTGTTCGGCATTCAGGGAGAGCTCGTCACGTCGGGCGTCATCGTTGATCAGCGTCAGCAGCGCCCGGTTCCACTCGTCAATGCGCTCCAGTGTCTTAAAGCCGGTAAGCCCATTCTTGATGACATCATCGGTCCCGGTGGAGCGCACGGCCACTACCGGCAAGCCAGCCGCCATCGCCTCCAGTATCACCATGCCCTGCGTTTCTGATTTCGAGGTAAACACAAAGATATCGGCCATCTGGTAGTAATAGGCAATACTGTCTGGCGCGACTGAGCCAATCAGTGTCACACAATCGGACAATTGCAGCGTGTTGATTTGCTCCTCAAGCTGCTTGCGCTGGTTACCTTCTCCGATAATAAACAACCGTATATCGCGCGAGCACTCGCCGCGCAGTCTGGCCATTGCCTCCAGCATGAAACCGATATTCTTTTCCTTGCCCAGGCGCGAAACACTGATCAGCACCAGCTGTTCCTTGCTGACCTGGTAGCGCCGCCGCAACGCCGACACCCGGCCTGAATCCCGCACGTTAAATCGCTGATAATCGATGCCCGTCGGCTGGACGTACAGGGGCACCTTGACGCCGATCAGGCGCAGATATTCTTCGGTAGAGACCGTCGGTACAATGACGCCATCACATTTGTTGCAAAACCGCCGGACCAGTCCATGAGAAATGATATTGCGGAACAGGCGACCCGGCAGCGGCACATAGTGGGCATACATCTCCAGACGGGTATGGTAGGTATAGACTGCAGGCACACGGTGGCGCCGGGCCAGCCATAGACCGACAGACCCCAACCAGAAGGGATGATGCACGTGAACAATATCAGGCTTGAACTGTCGGAAAAAACGTGCGATCCGCCACTGGAAAATATTGGCCAGGCGAAACTCACGATTGTCACCAAACGCGAGCAGGGTGGGCACGCGTAAGATGTCTTCGCGAGCATGCCGGCTGTCGTCATAATCGGGGGCCACGATGCGGGTATGATGACCCTGGCTGTCAAGACCGCGCAACAAGCGTTCAATGGAAATGGTCACGCCGGAAATAAACGGAAAGAAGTTGTTGGTAAAGAACAGAACTCTTTTCTTCCTGCCGCGCCAGACGCTGGCATCGACGGAGTATTTTTGATAATAGTCCTTTGGTTCAAAAATAAGCTCATGCAACTTGATGGCCAGCAATACCAGAATGCCGACGATAATAAGAAAACGGGCAAAGCTGATATAAAATAACGCATAAATCGCCGCCCACACACTGTTAAGAGTTTTCAGCCAGGAAGATTCCATGACATCCAGACGCACCGCCTCGGCAGACAGGTCTGTGCCATCGACCATGACCTTGACGTAGTGATGGAAGTTGCCTGTATCATCAACGATGACGCCGCCGGCGCCGCCCGTGGTGATGTAGCGTACGCCGTCTTCGATCAGGTCACTGAACACCGACACCTCTGACGAGAACACCATATCGACGTCGTATTCAGCGAACATCGACTTCAACTCAGCGATAACTGGCGCATGATCAAAGTAACGGTCGGTCTGGAAGGCAGGGGTATCGGCTACCGGGGCATGCAGCGGTGCTGATATGAACACAAAACGGTGCTCAGCGGTTGAGTTCTGCAGTTCGCTCTGCAACCAGCGCAGCTGCCAGTTGTAGTCAGTATTGTTGGTATTATCCAGAAAAATGAAATGAGCATTGGCCGCGGTGAACGAATAGAAATAGGGGCCAAAACCATCGTAAAAAGTGAACTGCCCCAGATCGGTGTTCTCGTTGTTGCCATAGGTCAGCAGCCAGGGATGCGCCAGATTGGAGAAAATTTCAAAGACGGAACGGTAGTTCTCCGCGGCGCCGATACTCACGGCATTGCCGGCCGAAACGGTAAAGCTGGCGCCGCTATCGTTGATCAGCGGAATGATCTGATGCTGAAAGATATTGACGGAGTTGTTGACGTTACCCACAACAGCAAACTCAAACGTCTTGGTGTTGGCCAGTTCGCTTTCGATGGCCGCAACCTGGGCAGTATGCAGGGACATGTATTGCGGGCCGGTGGCATTCAGGTAGATCTGGTAACCCACCAGCATCACAACGGTGACAATACAGCCGTAGTACAGAGTGCGAAGTGTCGGGCGCTTTGCCATGGACTCTCCTCGTCAGCCACTGCGACCACTGACGGCAGTGACCGATTCAAAACTGCGCGCGCAGACACAGATCGACTGCTGCCGGTCAATCGCTGGGTTTCTGTGTGCGCAGAGCCCGCAGACTCTTGTTGATGCGTTTCAGGTAATCCTTCAGTAAATCCTTGCGTAATCGCGCTACACCCATGGCCAGCACATCAATCACCAGCAGATGGGCAATGCGCGATGACACCGGTGTGAATACCTGCAGGTCTTCTTCCATATTGACAAAGATGGGAATCGTGCTGAGCTTGCTCAGCGGCGTGTCCTGTGGCGCCAGGCCGACGACCGTGGCGCCCGCCTCCAGTGCCAGTTCCACACTCTGGATCAGGGCTTTGGTCCGCCCCGATTGAGATATCGCAACAACCACGTCTTTGGGACTGAGGGAAATTGCCGACATATGTTGAATGTGCGGGTCGGTGTAGGCAGTACTGGACAATTGCAGGCGGAAAAATTTGTGCTGTGCATCAGAGGCAACCGAGCCTGAGGCACCGAAGCCGTAGAACTCCACCCGATTGGCTTCATTGATAGCGGCAATGGCCTGTTCCAGGGCGACCGGATCCAGCTCATCGCGTACTGTCAGCAACGAGCCAATGGTTGAGTCAAACACTTTGTGGTTCAGGTCGGCAATGGTATCGCGATCATCCACCGAGAATTGCGAGTAGCTGCTGCTGGCGCCCAGATGCTGGGCCAGTTGTAACTTGAAGGACTGGAAGCCGTCAAAATCCAGTGCCCGGCAGAAACGTACCACGGTGGGTTCGCTGACATCTGCCCGCGCCGCGACATCGACAATACGCATACCCAGCACGGCGGCGGCGTTGTCGATGACAAAATCCGCCACTTTACGTTCGGACTTGCGCAGCAACTCGCGTCGCTCCTTGATTTTGCTGATCAGATTCTGGGCATCCACCGCTGTCTTCCTGTTACACTGGCATGTGTGAATATAACAGGAAGCAAGGTTTCAGTACTATCCTCATGGTCATCTTGAACGCATGACAGAACTCCCACCGGAAATCCATATCGGCCTGTCGATGCAGGACATTGATGCGCAGCAATGGGATGACATGGTCGCCGGACAGAGTCCGTTTCTTACGCATGCCTTTCTTTTGGCGCTGGAGCAAAGTAGCTCCGTTCAGGCCGACACTGGTTGGCAGCCTTGTCATGTGGTGGTGCCTGCCAGTTCGGGAAAACTGCTGGCAGCCATGCCGTTGTATATCAAACAACACTCCTACGGCGAGTATGTGTTTGACTGGGGCTGGGCAGATGCCTATCAGCGCTATGGTCAGTCGTACTATCCCAAACTGTTGACCGCGATTCCCTTTACGCCCAGTCAGTCACCGCGCATCCTCACCAGCGATGGCGAAAGTGCTCAACACTGGTTGCCGCTGATCAAGCAGGCCGTGCTGCAGTATGCTGATCAGATCGAGGCCAGTTCCTGGCACGTCCTGTTTCCGGATGGTCACAGCGCTGAGGCCTTGCAACAGGCAGGTATGATCCGTCGAGAAGCCTGTCAGTTTCACTGGCGAAATAAAGGTTACAAAAGTTTCGACGACTTCCTGGCCACGTTCAGCTCACGAAAACGCAAGTCCTTGCGCAAGGAGCGCGCTGATGTCAGAGCACAGGGAATCCATTTTCAGTGCCTGGAAGGTGGCATGATTGCTGATGAAGTCTGGGACATATTCTATCGGTACTACCAGAATACCTATCAGATTCGGGGTCAGCACGGTTATCTGACCCGTGATTTCTTTCGCCGGATCGACAAGGCCATGCCGGAGCACCTGTTCCTGGTCATGGCCATGCACGATGACAAATATGTGGCGGGAGCCCTGTTTTTCAAAGGCGCTGACACTCTGTTTGGCCGCTACTGGGGTGCCGAGCAGGACTATGACAAGCTGCATTTCGAAGCCTGCTACTACCAGGGCATCGAATACTGCATCGCACATGAGATCAGTCTGTTTGATGCCGGCGCCCAGGGCGAGCATAAACTGCGACGCGGGTTTGAACCTGTTACCACAATATCCTATCACTGGATAAAAGATGCTGCGTTTCGACATGCCATAGCCGACTTTTGTGCACAGGAGATCGAACATGTGCGTGGTTACAAATCAGCGGCGGTCCAGCAACTGCCATTCAGACAGTCCGGGAAGAGTTGATACAGACCGAGACCGGCGTGCAAGCACTTCTAACTGCCAGTAATCTCGGGATTTACCCGACTCAGCCGTCGCTCAATTCTTCACTATTGTGCCCAATCTATGACAGAATGTGGCAGAAAAGTTACAATTGCATTTGACTTTGGCGCTTAAGTCTTATCCAATGCCTTCACTGGCATGATACTGAGCGTGTTCATATTTTGCCAAAAATAAATAAAATCAACAGATAAGCGCTAGATAGCGCCCTAGATCCTAAAGAGTCAAGGACGCGTCTCTAACACTACTAACCTTCCGGGGATTCATATTTATGGAAAATTTCAAAATTGGCAGCAAAACAAGAAAACGCATAGGCCGCTCCCTGCTGAGTCTGGCCATTTCTTCAGCAACGCTGGGTGTCACCAACATGGCACTGGCCCAGGAGACTGATGGCTCAGTCAGGGGCACGGTTCAAGGTGCAACCAGCGGCACGATCGTGGAAATTGAAAGCACGACCCGCGGCACAGTCCGTTCCAACAACGTGAGTTCTGGTGGCGAATTCCGTATCGATGGTCTGTCACCTGGCAGCTACCAGGTCCGAGTCATACAGAACGGCCAGGTAGTTGACTCACTGGACGTGCGTGTAGCACTGGGTGGTGCAACAAGCGTCAATCTGGGCGCCAGCACATCCGACATTCAGGAGATCGTGACCACCGGTCGTCGCATGGCACCTGTTGACACCAGCATTTCCGAATCCGGACTGGTCATCAGCTCCGATGCGCTGCTTGAATTGCCGGTCAGCCGTGACCTGACTTCCGTTGCCATGTTGGCGCCCGGCACTACCCGCGGTGATTCACGTTTTTCCAGCAGTGGTTCCAACAACGGTACGCTGGCATCATTTGGCGGCTCTTCAGTTGCTGAAAACACTAGCTTTATCAACGGCCTGAACACTACCAACTTCCGTACCGGGGTTGGTTTCTCGGAAGTGCCGTTTGAATTCTACGACACCCTGCAAATCAAGACCGGTGGTTACTCCGCCAAATACGGTCGATCGACGGGCGGTGTGATGAACGCGGTGACCAAGTCCGGCTCCAATGAGTGGGATTTTGGCGTCAACCTTTATTATGATGATGAGCTGGAAACCAGCCCGAATACGTTTGCCGCGGCCAATGATGTTGATGAAAGCGACTCCACAACTGCCGATATCTACCTCTCCGGCCCCATTATCCCGGACCGGCTGTTTTTCTATGCCCTGTATTCAGATCAGACACAGGATCAGCGTTATGCGGGCATTCAGTCGCAGCGCGACTATTCCTACAGTGTCGATGAGGGCTTCTGGGGTATAAAGCTGGATGGTTATATTACGCCAGACCACAAGGTTGAGCTGACCGCATTCTCTGACGAACGTACCGCCGTAGAAACCGGCTATCAGTTCGATGCAGATACCTTCACACGCGGCGATCTGATCGGTGACACCCTGTACGAAGAAGGCGGCAAAAACTGGATTGCTACCTACACCGGTAACTTTGGTGACAACCTTCAGGTGTCATTGTCTTACGGCGAAAATGAGGCCGGCCGCACCGAGGCACCGGCTACCGCTGACATTCCGGTTGTCTATGAATACGACAATGCTTTTGTGCCGCGCGGAAACTGGGCTAACTTTACCGTCTCCGAGGGCGAAGACCGACGTGAAATGACGCGCCTGGACTTTACCTGGACCGGGTTTGATAACCACGAACTGGCCTTCGGTATCGACCGTGAGGACAACTTCTCTGAAGAGTCCACACAGAACTCAGGCGGTGTTTATTGGCTGCTTGACCCCAGCAACACCTACTTTGGTTGCACGCCGGCGGAGTGCCCCCGTGGCGCGTCAGTGCGTAAACGTACCTATGATGTTGGCGGCTCGTTCGAAACCAATTCCTACTCCTACTACTTCCAGGACGTATGGGAAGTGAACGAGAATCTGACCCTGGAACTGGGCCTGCGCAACGAAACCTTCGAAAACAAGAACGCCAGTGGCGGTACTTTTGTTGAAGTAGACGATCAGTGGGCGCCACGACTGGCGGCAGTCTATGATCCAACGGGTGATGGACGTTCGAAAATTTTTGCTAACTACGGTCAGTACTACCTGCCTGTTGCAGCGAATACCAATATCCGCATGGCTGGTAACGAAACTTACATCCACGAGTTTTATGACTGGGATGGCACCAGCACGGACTCGCAGTTTGTCCCTACCAATCTGGGGCCACTCTACAATACCGACGTGTTTGGTGACGGCTCGGTGCCCGATACCCGTTCGGTCACGGATGCCAACCTGACCGCCATGTACCAGGATGAATACATCCTGGGCTATCAGCATACGCTCGATTCCGGCATTCAATTGGGTATCAAGGGTATCTACCGTGAACTGGGTGACACCATCGAGGACGTTGCCATCGATGCGGCGGTCATTGATTACTACAATACCAATGGCGGCTGGACTGGCACGTCATCAGTTGAGTCTGTATTCAGTGGTTTCCACCAGTATGTATTGACCAACCCGGGCAATGCCATGACGGTGTACATCCCCGAGCAGGATGAAACCATCACTCTGACGGCTGATCAGCTTGGTTATCCTAAGGCCAAGCGTACCTACGAAGCGATTGAGCTGACCGCTGATATTCCGTTTCAGGGACAGTGGAGTGCCTCGGCGTCCTATACCTGGTCGCAAAGCGAAGGTAACCATGAAGGTTACGTGAAATCCGACAACGGACAGGACGATGCCGGTATTACCACCAACTTTGACCAGCCAGGTCTGACAGATTTTGCTTTTGGCAAACTGCCGAACGATCGTACCCATACCGTCAAGGTTTACGGCATGTATGAGTTTAACAATGGTCTTCGTCTGAGTGCTAATGGTCTCATTCAGTCCGGTCGCCCCATCAGCTGCTTTGGTATACACCCGACTGACGCCTTCGCCGAGCAATACGGGGCTGCCTCGCACTTCTGTGGTGGGGAAGCAGTTCCACGTGGTTCGCTCGGCCGAACACCGTCCATCACGCAACTCGATCTGGCATTGCAATATAATCTGAACGTTGCCAATACCGACGTGCTGCTGACGCTGGACCTGTTCAATGCATTGAACTCAGACAAGAAAGTCCGCGTAAGAGAAATTGGCGATACGGATGCTGGCACGCCAGATCCGGATTTCCTGAAGCCGGTGTCTTACCAACAACCGCGCGCGATTCGCTTAAGTGCACGATTCAATTTCTTCTGAGTTTGAATCACGGCACTTGACCGCATAGCAATAAAAACGCCGCCCTGTTTATCGACAGGGCGGCGTTTTTATTTGGCTCTCAGTTAGATGTGACTGGCCATAGCCAGAGTCGGCATTGTGGATGTCCGATATCAGGGATTCTCGAGAATGAAATTACTCAGCATCAAGCGTTGGTCAGCAGTCATATCATTTAGCCGCAACTGAACGTTGAGGAACTCTGCATCAGGTTTTTTCTCCACGGCGGAAATACTGTGAACGTATCCATTCAATCCAGTGATGGCATTGCCGGACTGGTTACCGGGAGACAGGGTTACGTTGACCATGTCAAACACACTGGGATGGCGCGCGCCGCGCTTGCAGACCAGCAGTACGTCTTCAATGCTGAGTGTCTTGATCATGCAGCGAAACTCGACATCCTCCCAGCTCAGCAATGCAGTCCCTTTCAGCTTGGGCGCATCCTTGCTTTTGGCCCCTGCCGTCAATGCTTCTAGCGAACCACTGTTCACGCCTTCGGATTTTCCGCTGAGAATTTCCAGTGAGCTGAAAGGCCCACCTTTGGCAGAGGAACCCGAGGCGGGTTTGCTAAGTTTGCCGGACTTTACCAACGCTTTCTGCACTTTCTGCATCAGTTCTTCGCCGGTAAACGGTTTGCCCAGGTAATCACTGACGCCAGCCTGCACCGCGCGCATGATATGTTCTTTGCCACCCAGGCTGGTGATCATGATAAATGGAATGGTAGCCAGCTTTTCATCGGCACGAACCCATCGCAGCAGCTCCTCGCCGCTGAGACCGGGCATTTCCCAATCGCTGAGAACCAGGTCGATGGGCTGTCGGTTAAGGATGGACTGCGCTTTGCGCCCGTCAGCGGCTTCAACAATCTCGCATTGGGGCAGGTATTTACGCAAGGTGCGCTTGATCAGGTCGCGAATAAAACTCGCGTCATCAATCAGCAGGATTCGAATTTTCATATCATCCCTGTTTACGTAAAAATACCGGCGCCTTGTCAGTCGAGTCTTTGGCGCTGTAACGGTAGCCGGCCATGTCAAATTCACGAATGCCGGCTGGTGAGTCGATGCGATTCTTAATGATGTGCGCGGCCATCATGCCGCGCGCCTTTTTAGCAAAAAAACTGATGATCTTGTATTGGCCGTTCTTGTAGTCCCTGAATACCGGACTGATGATGTCCGCGTCCAGCACCTTTTTATCGACCGCGCGGAAATATTCATTAGACGCCAGGTTCAGCAGAACCCGGCTACGGTGACCTTTTAGTGCGTCATTAAGGCCTTCACTCAGCCGACTGCCCCAGAACTCGTACAGGTTTCTGTTGCTGCCGTGCTGCAGGCTGGTGCCCATCTCCAGCCGGTAAGGCTGCATCAGGTCCAGCGGGCGCAGCAGGCCGTAGAGCCCGGACAAAATGCGCACATGGTTCTGGGCATAGGTCATATCTTTCTGGTTCAGCGTTTTGATGTCCAGGCCAAGATAGACATCGCCGGTGAAAGCATAGATGGCCTGCCGGGCATTATCGGTATTAAAGGGCAACTGCCAATTGAGGTTACGCTCAAAATTCAGTTCGCCCAGTTTGGCGCTGATATGCATCAGATCGGACAGGTCTTCAGGAGACTTGTTGCGAAGAGTCTCGATCAGCTGTGCCGAGTCTTCCAGATAGTCCGGTTGAGTGAATTTGCCAGTAGGCACCGGACTGGCAAAATCAAGCGACTTGGCGGGCGATAATACCAACAGCATAAGGGCCTCAAATAAGGGGTATACGTTGCAAAGGCTAAACGGATTGTGCGATGTCCTGCCACCAGTTCAGTGGTGTGACCCCGTCGTCGGGATCGTAGACATTGCCGTAGAACCAGATGGTGTCCGGGAATCCGGCCAGCACTTTGTTCAGCACCGCCTCTATCTGCTGAAAGCCAATGGACACATGGATGGTGTACACCAGCAATCCCGGGCTGGCGATATCAATACGGCCGTCGATAAGCTCCAGTTCAGGCGTCAGCACGTGATCCAGTTCCTCTGTGTTATGCTTGCTGAAAACCCGGATACTCAGGTTGCCGCTATGTTCCAGCAGTTCGTAGGTGGTGGCATTGTCGACCGGATAACGGATACGGTCATCGGCCGCCAGTCCGCGGATAAATGCCGGCGATTTGCTCAGGCGGAATTCACCCGGCTGTTCAAGCCCGGCTTTTGATAGCAGGGCCTTTGCGTCGGTGACCGGCGACTGGCCTGTACCGGCCACCGGCACCACGCTGACCTGCTCGACAACGGGTTCATTGTTGTCGTTGTAGCCGGCAATCAGTGGTATCTGTAGGGTATCTTGTGCTTGGTCCATGGAGCTTCCCGGGCGATCGGACTGGCGACAGCCGGTTCGGAGGTGGCAGGCCGGATCGTGTCAATTCATTCTCAGTCAGGGCGTATTGTAACCCGCTAATCACTATGCTGGTACTCTTTGAACGTTTTGCGACCCGCCATCAGGGCCTGAAATGGCCCGCTGTGGCAGGGTTGATCATCATGACCGCGGTCACTGTGTGGGTGCTGGTCGGGGCGCCGGCCGGGCAGCAGGATCGCTGGCTGATCCCGGCAGTGCTGGTGTCAGTCTGGTTGCTGCTGCTGGCGTCCGGTCTGAACATGTTCGCCCGGGTGCCGGCCATGGCTGAGCCACACCTGTCGTGGTGGGCCCGTGTCAAAATCCGCCTGCATCGGGGACTGTATCATCTGTTTGCCTGGTTCATGCTGCTGGTGAGCCTGAGCCTGGTGGTGGTCACGCTGCAGTTGACGGCTGCCTGGTTTCGCATGAATTGACAATCCGGCCAACAAACAAGCCAGCAATTGCTGATAATATGCTCGTCCAAAACAGTCTGTACAACAACAATACAACAAGGAGTATTTCCGATGGGCCTGATTGACGAAGATATGGACAGGGACCCTACACCCACCGGGGAACTGGCCCTGCAAACACTGGCGATGCCGCGTGACACCAATGCCAATGGCGATATTTTTGGTGGTTGGCTGGTGTCACAGATGGATCTGGCGGCCGGCATTGCCACCAAACAGGTCACACATGGCCGCTCGGCGACGGTGGCGATCAAGAATGTCGAATTCCTGGCCCCGGTCAGTGTGGGTTCCGTGGTGAGTTGTTACGCGGAAATTCTGGAAGTGGGCCGCAGTTCCATGCACATCAATATCGAGGTATGGATCTCCAACTCGCTGACCCAGGCCGCCCAGCGCAAGGTGGCTGAGGGCCTGTTCATCTTTGTTGCCATTGATGACAACGGCCGTACGCGCCGGATCAAGTGATTCGGCATCGGCAATACACAGGCTGCTGAAAACCGTTTTCGAGGCAGCCCGTGCGAGGCAGACAGTTTTTCAGCTGCCTGTCAGGCAACACCTTCAGTGACTATCCTGCTGGTAATCTTTCCGCTGGTCATGGCCCCGCTGACATTCAGTGCAGTGCGGCCCATATCAATCAATGGTTCAATCGAGATCAACAGGGCCACCAGCTCAATGGGCAGGCCCATGGCCGGCAGCACGATCAGGGCTGCAAAGGTAGCGCCACCACCCACTCCGGCAACGCCAAACGAACTGATGGTGATGATGGCCACCAGTGTCAGGATGAATCCCGGATCCAGTGGATTGATGCCCACGGTAGGTGCGGCCATCACTGCCAGCATGGCAGGATAGATGCCGGCGCAGCCGTTCTGGCCAATGGTGGCGCCAAAGGACGCCGACAGGCTGGCAATTGACGGAGGCACCTTCAGTTCATCAATCTGGGTTTTGATGTTCAGGGGAATGGTTGCTGCCGAACTGCGCGTGGCAAAGGCAAAGGTCAGAACCGGCCAGATCTTGCGATAGAACTCTATCGGATTGTTGCCCGACAGACTCAGCAGCAGGCCATGCACCATGAACATGATGCCAATGGCGATATAGGACGCCGCCACAAAGCCAATCAGGTTGAGGATATCGCTGCCATTGGAGCTGGCCACCACATAGGCCACCAGAGACAGGATACCGTAGGGGGTCAGGCTCATGATGATCTTCACCAGGCGCATGATGATGGCCTGCAGGGTGTCCGTGCCGCCCTTGATGCGGTCAGCGTATTCGGGTTTCTCGCGGCTCACCAGTAGCGCCGCCAGACCAAACAGCATGCCAAAGATCACCACCGCGATGATGGAGGTACTGCGCGCCTCGGTCAGGTCAGCAAAGATGTTGCGGGGGATAAAATTGACGATGGTCTGGGCAATGGTCAGATTCTCGACCACCGGCGCACGGGTTGCCAGCACGGCGGCGCGGGCCGCTTCACGCTCGCCACCCACCATGCCCTCGGCGCTGAGGCCAAACACAGTGGTGACCATGATGCCAACCAGTGCGGCGATCATGGTGGTAAACACCAGGATGCCAATCACCGACCCGCCAATCTTACCCAGCGCGGCTACCTCATGCAGCTTGACCACAGCAGCAATCATGGTCACCAGCACCAGCGGCATGATGATCATGCGCAGCAGTGATACATAAATGTCGCCAGGCAAATCCGTCCACATCAGGGTCGGCCGGATCTGATCTATATCGCCGCCATGAACCAGCTGCAGGAAAAAGCCATACACAGCGCCCAGTAACAGAGCGATAAACACCTGTTTGGCCAGGCTGGTGTCGGGTTTCTTGAGCTTGTAGAGGCTGAACAATAATGCGATAAAAATGACAATGCCGAGAACGGTCAAGACGGACATGGCGGGCTCCCTTGTTTATTATTGGCCCGTTATAGCCCCTAAACAGGGTTGGGAGCAAACGGTTTTTCAGGCCACTGGCTCCAGGCGTGCATAAGACAGCACCAGCCATTTGCTGCCGACCTCGCTAAAGTTCACCTGCACGCGCGCGTTGGGGCCACTGCCTTCGTAGTTGAGCACCACGCCTTCACCAAATTTGCCGTGTCGTACTCGTTGACCCAGCGTGATGTTGGTGTCCGGCACATCGGCGCCGGAGCGGTAGTGGGGTTGCCGGCCCGGCGGTGGTGATGCCGGGCGCTGGATGGTGGTTTTCATACGAATGGGTTCGATCAGCTCCTGCGGCAGTTCACGGATAAAGCGCGACGGCCGGCAGATGTTGACGTCGCCATGCAGACGCCGGGATTCGGCACTGGTCAGGTACAGCTTCCGCATGGCGCGGGTAATACCGACGTAGCACAGGCGGCGTTCTTCCTCGATGCCACTGAGATTCTCCATCGACATCTTGTGCGGGAACAGGCCTTCTTCCATACCGCACATGAACACTAACGGGAACTCCAGGCCCTTGGCGCTGTGCAGGGTCATCAATTGCACCGCGTCATCACTTTCCGAGGCCTGGGCTTCGCCGGCATCCAGCGCTGCCTGGTCCAGGAACGCGGCCAGCACATCACGGTCACTGACCGGATTGTCTTCATCCACCAGCATGTCGTCGGTGGCATCTTCGGCAAAGCTGCGTGTTGCCGTGATCAGTTCGTCCAGGTTTTCGATTCGCGCCTGGGCCTTGTCGCCACCTTCTTTCTCGTGGTGAGCAACCAGGCCGCTCTGTTCAATCACGTGCGCAACCTTTTCACCCAGCTCCAGGTCCTGGCAGTGCTCGTCCATCGCTTCAATCAGGCGGATAAAGGCCTGCACGGCGGCCGAGGCGCGCGCCGGCAGCAGCTTGTGATCGATGCTCTGCTCGCAGGCCGTCCACAGTGAATAACCTTCGCGGCGGGCCATGTCACGCAGCCCGTCCAGGGTCTTGGAGCCAATGCCCCGGGTGGGCACATTGACGACCCGTTCCATGGCCGTGTCGTCATGGCGGTTGATGACCAGACGCAGGTAGGCCAGGGCGTTACGGATCTCCAGGCGATCGTAGAAACGCTGGCCGCCATAGATGCGATAGGGCATGGCCACGCGCAGCAGGGCTTCCTCCAGTTCGCGCGACTGGGCGTTGGAGCGATACAGGATGGCGGCCTCGGTCAGGCGATGGCCGGTGTTCATCCAGTCGGTCAGACGGTCAACGATAAACCGCGCCTCATCCTGCTCGTTGAAGGCGTCATACAGCGAAATGGTTTCGCCATCATTGCCGTCGGTCCACAGCTCTTTGCCCAGCCGGCCCTGGTTGTTGGCAATCAGGTGGTTGGCGGCCTTGAGGATATTGGAGGTGGAGCGATAATTCTGTTCCAGGCGGATGATCTCGGCACCGGCAAAATCGGTATTGAACTGCTGGATGTTCTCAATGCGGGCGCCACGCCAGCCATAGATGGACTGGTCGTCATCGCCCACCACCATCAGGTGGCCACTGGCGCCGGCCAGCACGCGCAGCCAGGCGTATTGCACCGCGTTGGTGTCCTGAAACTCGTCGACCAGAATATGGCGGAAGCGGTGCTGGTAGTGCGCCAGCAGGTCCGGGTTGTTCAGCCACAGCTCATGGGCGCGCAGCAGGATCTCGGCAAAGTCTACCATGCCACCGCGCTGACAGGCCTCTTCGTAGGCGGTGTATACAGTGAGCATGGTGCGGGTGTATTCATCGCCCAGGTGTTCAATGTGTTTGGCGCGCAGGCCTTCGTCTTTCTGGCCGTTGATATACCACTGGATCTGTTTGGGTGGCCATTTCTCATCGCTGACGCCCAGCGCCTTGCACAGCCGCTTGATCAGCCGCAGCTGATCATCACTGTCCAGGATATTGAAGTTTTCCGGCAAGTTGGCTTCTTTCCAATGCATCCGCAGCAGGCGGTGCGCCAGCCCGTGGAAAGTGCCCACCCACATGCCGCCGGGCGGATGGGTGAGCAGCTCTTCGATGCGGCTGCGCATCTCGCGCGCGGCCTTGTTGGTAAACGTCACTGCCATGATGCTGTGGGGCGATACGCCCTCAGTCTGCATCAGCCAGGCGATACGGTGCACCAGTACGCGGGTTTTGCCACTGCCGGCACCCGCCAGCACCAGCATGCTGGCTGGCGGCGCAGCCACGGCGCGGCGTTGTTCGTCGTTCAGGGAGTCAAGAATGTAAGATACGTCCATAACCTCGTATTCTAGCTGGAACCGGGTGCGTACACACGGGCAAATTAGCGCTTTTTACCAGAAGTGCTTGCTGATAAAATATCGAACCTTTGCTCGGTAGCGGTCCGGTTGTGGGCTCGCTGTCTCAAATTGGGGCTCAACCAAGGGCCCAAATTTCCGCGCTGAGCGTATATAATGCCGTACACAAACATTCTTTGAAGTTCTAGGTAGGAGTAGATTATGTCTGCAAAACCAGACAACGCGAGTTTTGACTGGAAAGATCCCTTTCTGATGGAAAGCCTTCTGACTGAAGAAGAGCGCATGATCCGGGATACCGCCAGACAATACGCCCAGGAAAAACTGTTGCCGCGCGTGCGTGACGCCTACCGCAATGAAAACACCGATCCGGCCATCTTCCGTGAAATGGGTGAACTGGGTCTGCTGGGCCCGGCCCTGGACGGTTATGGCTGCACCGGCACCAACTACGTCAGTTACGGCCTGATCGCCAAGGAAGTGGAAGCGGTCGATTCCGGTTACCGCTCCATGTTCAGCGTGCAGTCCTCACTGGTCATGCACCCGATCCACGCCTTTGGCAGCGAAGAGCAGAAGCAGAAGTATCTGCCCAAACTGGCCAGCGGCGAGTACATCGGCTGCTTTGGCCTGACCGAGCCGGATCACGGTTCTGACCCCAGCGGCATGGTCACCCGTGCCCGCAGCGTTGATGGTGGTTACACCCTGAATGGCGCCAAAAACTGGATCTCCAACTCGCCAATCGCCGATGTGTTTATTGTCTGGGCCAAAAACGACGACGGCATTATCAAGGGCTTTATTCTGGACAAGGGCATGAAAGGCCTGTCCGCGCCCAAGATTGAAGGCAAGTTGGGTCTGCGCGCCTCCATCACCGGTGAAATCGTGATGGAAGATGTGTTTGTGCCGGAAGAAAACATGCTGCCACACGTAGAGGGCCTGAAAGGTCCGTTCAGCTGTCTGAACTCTGCACGCCTGGGCATCGCCTGGGGTGCACTGGGCGCCGCTGAGACCTGCTGGCACACCGCATTGAGCTACACCATGGATCGCAAGCAGTTCAAACGTCCGCTGGCAGCGAATCAGCTGATTCAGAAAAAACTCGCGGTGATGCAGACCGACATCAGCCTGGCGCTGCTCGGTTGCCTGCAGGCCACCCGTCTGAAAGACGACGGCAAACTGGGTATTCCGCTGATCTCCCTGCTCAAGCGCAACTCCTGCCTCAAGGCATTAGAAGTGGCACGTGAAGCGCGCGACATGTTGGGCGGCAACGGCATCTCTGATGAGTATCCGATCATGCGCCACATGCAGAACCTGGAAGTGGTGAATACCTACGAAGGCACGCAGGATATTCATGCGCTGATTCTGGGTCGGGCGCAGACAGGCATTCAGGCATTCTTCTGATCGTTAAAGGGGACGCGTAAAGGGGACGGGGTCTTAAAGGGGACGGAGGGATTTAGCGCGCTAAATCCCTCCGTCCCCTTTAAGACCCCGTCCCCTTTTTAATGCCTACTTGAAATTTCTAATCACTGCCCCTATCGGATGAAGAGTAATTTTCAGAGAGGTTAACACCCATGAACAAGCACCTCATCGTCCTGATGATTGCCGGCCTGGGTCTTTGCCTGACGCTCACCGCGTGGCTGGCCTGGTCAAACTGGCAGCTTCAGCAACAGCTCGACACTTTAACTGAGAACAGCAGCGGCCTTGCGCTGCAAGCTGAACCCGACTGGCTCCAGCGTCTGCCTCCCCAGGCCACGCCTGTACCACCAACGTCCCCGGGCTGGGATCCGTTTGCCGAACTGGACCGCATGCAACAGCAGATGAATCAATGGCTGCAAGGCAGCCCCTTTGGTCTGGGCGCTGGCCCGGGAAGCAATCTGTTCAGTCTGGGAAGCGCTCAACCGGATATCCGCATCGAAGAGGACGCAGATGCCTTTCAGGTCTATATTGAGGTACCGGAGGGCAGTGACATTGAACTGAATACGGAAGTGGACGGACAGCGGCTCACTGTCAGTGGCACGATCAGAGCGGCACTGAACAACTTAGACAATGGGTTCAACACGCGTTTTCAAAGCAGCAGTCAGTTTTCGCGGCAATTCACCCTGAGTAGTCCGGTCGACAGTTTGGCAATGACCAAAGAAACGGATCAGGATCAGGTGATTATTACACTGCCCAAGACGTGAATTGCTTCAATCCAATAACGAGACAGAAAAAATTGCCTGGTAACTGTCTTCACCCTTGCTGACCAGTTGCAAAGTACCGAGCAGCACGCGGTCATCTTCTTCTTTGGTCCACGCACCCAAAGCCACGCGGTCGCCAGCGGTTTCGCTATCCAACGCCCAGTCCTGCTCAACTATCTGCTCCGAGAAAAATTCTCGGACCTCGGCTAATGACCAGTCAATGGTAAACTCAGTCTTCGACTCCATCTGATCGCTTGATCCGGACAGGAACATGGGTACACGCGGCGATTGCGTGGCGGCTTCTTCCGGCAATACCAGGCGCGGCATGCTGGTTTGCAGCGAGCGTGGGTTCGGAGAGCCTCCCGCAAATGGCGAGAATCCTTGGGCACGCGACGCCTGGGACGCCCGATCCGCGCAGTTGTAACCACCGAGATTCATGCCAGGCGTAGCGGTTATATTAATAAACGTATGGTCAGATTCCGGATGCAATCGGATAAAAATCAATCCCAGCGAGTCGTGACATAGCTGTACCGGAATACTGCGTGGCTGCGGATTGGCGTAGACAAAACCGGTCTGCCGTGCACCGGCCGACATTTGCTGGATAAGCAGCCAGTCACTGTCCTGTAGCGATTCAATCAGTGCAGCTTGCTGCTCCGTGCCGTCACCGTCACTACGCAAAACGACCTGTTTGTTGTGTGTCTGATGAACGCTGCCGACAAGCGTTACGCCGTCCGGCAATTTGAAATCGGGGAATGTCTCCGGGATGTCCGAATAGATTTTGACATCCATGGTGCCGCCAGTGCCGCTTAACAGCGACCGGGCAAGATCAATGGGAATGCTGTCTTCGAACTCTGTATCAGCCGACAACGGTGTGGCTGAGAGACTTGCGGTGATGACAGTGGCAAGGGTGAGAGCGGAAAACGTCCTGCGCATGTGCTTTCTCCTTGATGCGCTTAAGCAGCGCTCGTCCGTCGGGGAGATACATGTCAGTTAATTACGCCGGTTTGGATCAAAAATCAATAAAAAAGGGGACGGAGGGATTTAGCTCGCTAAATCCCTCCGTCCCCTTTTCACGATAACTTACCAGGATTTGCCGATTGAGAACACAATGGCTTCGCCGGTAGTCGGACGACCGCTGGAGCCTACTTCGTCAGACAGCTCTTCGCTGTTGATGATGCCCGCGATGCCCATATCGAAGTCGGCAAAGCTGAAGCCGTAACCCACTTCCAGGTATTCGCCGTCAAACTCGTCACCCCAGATGCCCACTGTGCCGTACAGGCCAGATTCGCCAGTGATGGTCAGGTCGAGGAAATCGTAGTCTTCGCTGGCGCCGAAACCTTCCCATTCACCTACAGAGTAGCCCAGGCTGAACATGCCATAACCCAGACCAAAGTTGATTTCCTGGTAAGTGTCGTCGAATTCGCCGGTGTAGAAATAGCCGGTGTAACCGATGCTGGCAGAAAGGCCAGATTCAGTTTCGATGCCGTAACCAAAGTAACCATCGACTTCCAGGCCATCGCCCACGTCTGCTGCCCAGCTTCCCGCATAGAACCCGTCGGCCTCGTAGTCGATGCCAGCGCTGGCAGAGGAGTTCTTTTGCAAAACGCCGCGGAAGTAGTACTCAGATGCATAACCGATGTTGTAGGAGACTTCGGCTGATGCGCTGGTGGAAGCTACCAGTGCGCTTGATGCCAGTGCCAGGCCTGCTGCGAGTTGGGTCAATCGTTTCATAAGTTTTCTCCAAGATAAATCCGTGCTTGATAGTAAGCTGTGCTGCGTTATTTTTACGCTTTCGAAAGTAGTGACTTTCTTGATAGGGTGTTTTGCAAGTAGCGGGCCAACGTTGAAAAGTACGCCCAACTACGCTGTTTGACGGACGAGATGAGTGTTTCGGGCACAGGTCGCGCACTAAGCTGGTGCGGCCCATTATCGACTTGCACAAAAATGTGACACAATCGGATAGGTGCCGTGTAGAGCGCTAAATAGCGGGCCCCGGGAATAAATCGGGAATAGTTCTGGCAGGTTCTCAGGAGGTCGGGAGCGCGTTATTATCCCCAAAGGTCACAAGACTGCTCAGCAAACAGGCCATTGAGGTGCATTCGTGCGCAGACGCAGGTTTCTCACAATCATCGCCGGCATTCCCCTGACGGTTGCCATCAGTCGCAGTACCCGAGTGCATGCAGACTCACCGCCAGACGTCGAGAAACTCTATCTCAGCGACGAAGCCTGGCGCGAGCGCCTGACGCCCGAACAATACGAAGTGCTGCGCTTCTCGCAAACCGAGTTCGCCGGCAGCAGCGACTTGCTCCACGAGTATCGAGCTGGCACCTACGTCTGTGCCGGCTGCGACCTGCCCCTGTTCAAATCCGACTGGAAGTACAACAGCCGCACCGGCTGGCCCAGCTTCTGGCGGGCCTTCGACGAACATCTCACCACCCGCAAACCCATTTATGCCTTCCGTGCACCCACCGAGTATCGCTGTGCCCGGTGCGACGGTCATCATGGTCATATCTTCGAGGACGGTCCGCCGCCGACTGGCCTACGGTATTGCAGCAATGGGGCTGCGCTGCGGTTTATACCGGCGTAAAGGACACCATAAAAAAAAGGGGCGCCATGTAATGACGCCCCTTTATCATTCGATGCCCGTGATTGACACGGGTCTCAACTGCGCGCCTGCACCTCTTCAATCCACTGGTTCACCCGACGTTCCAGCAAATGCAGTGGCATGGCGCCACCCAGCAGGATGGTGTCGTGGAACTCGCGGATATCAAAATCGTCGCCCAGTGCTTCACGCGCAGTTTCGCGCAGCTCCAGGATCTTGATCATGCCGATCTTGTACGAGGTAGCCTGCGCTGGCATCACGATGTAGCGCTGCACTTCGGTGGTGATGGCCGCCAACGGCACAGAAGAGTTAGCCGCGAAATAATCGATAGCTTCCTGCTCGGTCCAGCCTTTGGAATGCAGGCCGGTATCAACCACCAGGCGGATGGCGCGCCACATCTCCGAGGTCAGACGACCGAACTGCGAGTAGGGATCCTCATAAGTGTCCGGCATCTCGCTGGCCAGACGCTCGGAGTACAGACCCCAGCCTTCAGAGTAGGCGGTAAAACCGGCCTGGGTGCGGAAGCGTGGCATGTCTTCCAGTTCCTGTGCGATGGAGATCTGCATGTGGTGGCCAGGCAGACCTTCGTGATAGGCAATCACTTCCATCTCCGATTTGGGCATGGCATTCATGTCAGACAGATGCGCGTAGTACACACCAGGACGTGAGCCATCGGGCGTGCCGGGGTAATAGTGCTGTGGGGCGCCATCCTGTTCACGGAAAGCTTCCACGCGACGGACCACCAGGTCAGCCTGCGGCAGGGTGGCAAAATAGTTGGGCAACTGCGCCTTGATGTTCTCGATGGCTGCCGTGGCATCATCGATATAGGCCTGACGACCTTCATCATTGTTGGGGTAATAGAAGCGTTCGTCATCGCGGGTTTCGCGCAGCATGACAAAAAACTCCTGCAAGGTGCCGTCAAAGCCGGTGCTGTCCTTGACCGCTTCCATCTCGCCGCGCAACCGTGCCACGTCGGCCAGGCCGATCTCATGAATCTCGTCTGCAGTAAGATCAGTCGTGGTCTGGTTGGCCAGGCGGAACTCGTAATAAGCCTCGCCGTTAGGCTGCGACACCAGGCCGGTCGATACCTCCGGTACCTTGTCCATCTCCGACTCGGCCCAGGCAATGATGCGCTCAAACGCCGGACCAAAGTCCTGAGTCAATGCGGTTTCGGTGCGCGCAAGCAGGGCATCCGCATCCGGTTGTTCCAGCTGGCCAGCATCTACCAGGGTCGCCAGATTGGTCTTGGCCGCCCCCCAGATGGCGGAGTCGTCACCTTCGGTGAACGGGGCTCCAGTGATCACATTCTGGGATTGGTCGATGACCTTTTCCAGCGCAAACCCGGGAGTGATGACACCACGCTCAGCAGACTCTTCAGCGCGTTCGATCAGTTGATCCAGCGCACGCGCCGATTCTGACAGGCGGGAGACAAAGGCCTCGTAGTCGGAAACTTCGGCCACGTTGTGGAAACTGATCAGGAAGGTGGGCAGGAAACCCTGAGCGCCATTCATCTGCTCAAAGACCAGACCGTTGTACTGGAACTCTGCGGCGCGCGCCGCCTGTTCGTACTGATAGGTCCAGATATCCCACGATGTTTGCGCTTCCTGGGTGAGGGCATCGTAGTCGAATTCGCGCTGCATCTCCTCGACGCTTTGACGCATCCATTCAACTTGGGCGTTCTCGGCTTCAACGGACATGTCGTCAATTTCGCCGTAGCGATCCTTGATGCCCTGGAAGGTCATGCCAATGGGGCTGAAACTCAGCTGCTCTTCGTATTTTTCGTCAAACCAGGCGTTAAGGCGCTCGGTTTCGGTCTGGGTCTCTGCCGGTGCAGCTGTTTCTGTGGAAGCGGTCTCCGGCGCGGCCGGCGTTGTTGCCGGCTCGCCGCAGGCGGCAAGCACCAGCAACAGCAATGAAGCGAACAGTGTCTTGTTCATAATAAAAAATCCAGAAAAGTCATGGGAATTGGGTAGCGTCGGGGGTGACGCTGCTGCGTCGATTATCGCGCACTGGCGTAGCAATCGCAATTAAACGGCCGGGTGTCAAACGCCCAGCACAACACCAACAAACACCGCCAGCCCCACCCAGTGGTTGTTGAGAAAAGCCTTGAAGCAGCCGTCGGTGTCACGATCGCGAATCAGCCAGTGCTGGTAGACAAACAGGCCGGCGGCAACCACCAGGCTCAGGTAGTAAATACCTGACAGCTGGAACTGACCGCCGGCCAGGAAGAGTGCAAACAGGAACATGCCCTGCAGCGAGCCGATCATCATACGGTCGGCATCGCCAAATAGAATGGCGGTGGATTTGACGCCAATTTTAAGGTCGTACTCGCGATCAACCATGGCGTATTGAGTGTCGTAGGCCACCGTCCACAGGCAGTTGGCAACATACAGTACCCAGGCGGTAGCGGGCGGTAGCTCACCGGTTTGGGCAGTGAAAGTCATCAGGATGCCCCAGGAAAACGCCATACCCAGCACGACCTGAGGCAGATGGGTGTAGCGCTTCATGAAGGGGTAAGCTGCGGTCAGCACAACGGCACCAAACGACATCCAGATGGTCAGCATATTGGTGAACAGCAGCAGGACAAAGGCTGCCAGAGACAGGCCGAGGAAACACAACATGGCTTCCTTGCGGGTGACCTGACCGGTGACGATGGCGCGATTCTCGGTGCGCAGCACATCGCCGTCGATATGGCTGTCAGCAAAGTCGTTGATACAGCACCCGGCGGAGCGCATCAACAGCGTGCCCAGAGCGAAGATCAACAGCAGGTGCCGCGGAGGCCAGCCGTCCGCTGCCAGCCACAAGGCACCCAGTGTCGGCCACAATAGCAGCAGAGTGCCGATAGGCCTGTTGAGTCGGGTCAGCAGAATGAATGCCGGTAGACGCGCGTGCACGCGAGGCAGGTACTTCTGTAGCTGCTCGTTTATATAAGTGACCGGTCGCATGCGTAATTCCAGGGCAGAGATCAGATCGACATTTGTTCGGCGATCAGGGTGATATCAGCCGACAGTACCAGTTTGTCGATCAGTTCTTCACAACGTTCACGGTCCAGGCTGCAGCGCTCAAACATGGCATCGCTGACCGGTTCCGGCGGTGCATCGCCAATACCGTGCTGGCGGAACAGGCGCATGGCAATGAAGATCAGATTGGCGTAGATCGAATGGGGACCGGTGTACTCGGCATCCTGCTGGTAACGCAGCGCAGTGCAGACTTCTTCCGGCATACTCCAGGACTGCATCAACCAGGCACTGATTTGTTCGCGACTGATACCGATAAGATGCTTCTCGATCGCCACGTGGCTGATCTCGGAATTTGCTTCCGCATAACGGCAAATGGTCGAGAAATGTTCCGGAAAGGTGTGCGCCAGCACCAGGTAGCCGAAGTTGTGCAGCAAGCCAGACAGATAGATCATGCCCTGACGCGGTCGTTTGCTGACCGGCATCATGCGTGCCATGGCTTCCACCGCCGTAGAGCAATACACCGCCTGCAGCCAGTACGGAGTAAAGCCCGCGCTCTGATCTTTGGGCACTTCAACGGTTTTGCCCAGGATCAGACCGATCGCCAGATTACTGACCAGATCAAAACCCAATACCCGGACAATGGCGTCCTGAACCGAGCGGATCTTGCCGGGCGCGGCGTAATAGGGCGAAGATGCCCAGCTCACCACCTGGGCAGCCAGACTGGGGTCGGCCTCAACAATACTGGTCAGCTCGGCGACGGTGGCATTGGGGTTGGCACGCAGTGCCATAATGCGATCGGCGGTGGCTGACAGCGGCGGAATCTCCAGCGTTTCATCCAGACGCTGGCGAATGCGCAACGAGGTAAAATGCCGGATAGAGTCACTGATCTGTTGTGTGTCCTGTGCGGCTTCCGGCAGATCCTGCTGCAAGGCGCTGGCAGCAATGATAAAGGCGACATGGCGGATATTGACTTCGCGCGCGTGCAAGGTTTCGCGCAATGTCGCCAGGGTCATGCCGTCCTGTGTCACGACCAGCGAGTCATCTGCGCTCAGGCTGCTGTCAACAAAGGTTGGTAACACAAAAAAATCGCGGCTTTCCGGCAATGGCTGCAGTCGTCGGCTGCGGCTGGCACTGACAATATCTTCCTGTGATATCGGTATGAACTGGCGCTCAGTCACACTTTGCAGGGTGCGCAGATCCAGCAGGGAGTCAGTGGGCAATATACATTGCACCAGGTTGCGGTCGTCCTTTAACAGAACGCAGCGCACTGCAGGTTTATAATCAGACATTGCCGTAAAGTTCCCGGTCGCCGAGCCAGCGGTTTACCAGCGGGTCGATATGTGAAGGATAGTCGTGTTCAATTGTGTCTGCAGCCGATTTTACCGGATCAAGCAAGGCAGCGTCACGCGCCAAATCGGCTATTCTGAAACTCATCAGTCCGGTTTGCCGGGTTCCCAGTACCTGACCCGGTCCGCGAATGGCCAGATCCTGCTCGGCAATGTAAAAACCATCGTTGCTGTCACGCATGATAGCCAGGCGCTGTTTGCCCAACTGTGACAACGGCGTCTGATATAACAGCAGGCAGTGGCTGGCCTTGGCGCCACGGCCGACCCGGCCGCGCAACTGATGAAGCTGTGCCAGGCCCAGGCGCTCCGGGTTTTCGATAATCATCAGGCTGGCGTTTGGCACATCAACGCCCACTTCAATAACAGTCGTGGCCACCAGCAAATGCAGTGCTCCCTGTTTGAATGCCGTCATGACGGCACTTTTGTCAGCGGGTTTCATGCGCCCATGTACCAGGCCGATGGCCAGGTCCGGTAGCTGCGCCTGCAAGGCTGCCAGTGTCGCCTCTGCCGCCTGCGCCTGCAAGGCCTCGGACTCATCAATCAGTGTGCACACCCAGTAGGCCTGATTGCCCTGCAGACAGGCCTGGTGGATTCGGTCAATAACGTCATCCCGGCGGTCATTGGAAATGATCACGGTATTGACCGGTGTGCGGCCCGGCGGCAACTCATCGAGCACACTGCAGTCAAGATCAGCATAGGCACTCATGGCCAGTGTGCGCGGAATGGGCGTCGCCGTCATCACCAGCTGATGTGGAATGGTCTGTCCGGTATTGCCTTTTTCGCGCAGTGCCAGGCGCTGGTGCACACCAAAACGATGCTGCTCGTCGATAATGATCAGACCCAGGTTGTTGAACTCAACACCTTCCTGAAACAGCGCATGGGTGCCAACTGCAATCCGGCTGCTGCCATCCTGCAGGGCCTGCAGGGTCTGCTGACGTTGACGGCCCTTGACCTTGCCACTAAGCCAGCCCGGTTGCAGGCCCAGTGGCGCCAGCCATTGGGTGAAATTGACATGATGCTGCTCGGCGAGAATCTCGGTAGGCGCCATGATCACGGCCTGATAACCACTGTCCACGGCCTGCAGGGCGGCCAGCGCGGCGACCACGGTTTTGCCGGAGCCGACATCGCCCTGCAGCAGGCGCAACATCGGCTGTTGCAGGGACAGGTCCTGACTGATCTCGCGACACACGCGTGCCTGCGCCCCCGTCAGCGAGAATGGCAGTTGTTGCAGAAAGGCCTCGCTCAGCCCGCTGTGTGTGGCCATGACCGGTGACTGATGCTGTGCCGATTGCTGGCGCAGGCGTCGCAAACACAGGCGGTGGCTGAGCAGTTCTTCAAAGGCCAGGCGTTGCTGGGCCGGGTGCTCGCCGCTGAGCAATTGCGCAACCGGCGCCTGCACCGGCGGATGATGCAGAAATTGCAGCGCCTCCGCCAGGCCCGGAAATGCAAAGCGTTGCAGAATATCGGCGGGCAGCCAGTCAGGCAGTGCCTGCGGTGACTGCAGCATCGCCAGCGCCTGGTCTATGAGTTTGCGCAAGCGGGTCTGTTGCAGGCCTTCGGTGGCCGGGTAGATGGGCGTCAGCCGATCCGCGACCGGCGCGATGTCGCCCGGTTTGAGTACCTGATATTCCGGATGATAAATTTCGTAGCCGGTTTTGCCGCTGCGGATCTCACCATAACAGCGCAGCACATTACCCGGTGCCAGCATTTTTTTCTGGGCGGCGCTGAAGTGGAAAAAGCGCAGCGTGATGATGCCGCCAGCGTCCTTTATCTTGCACACCAGGCTGCGGCGCCGGCCAAAATCCAGCTCACAGCTGACAATCTCGCCTTCCAGCATGACATCGTCGCCCAGGCGTACCCGGCCGATGGAGGCAATGCGGGTGCGATCCTGATAACGCAATGGCAGGTGAAACAGCAGGTCCTGAACGGAATGAATATGCAGTGTCGCCAGCCGCTCGGCCAGCCGTGCGGCAACCCCGTTGAGTTGGGTCACCGGAATCTCGCTCAGCGCCACCGGGCCTGACATGGCGGCCGACGTCAAGCCGTTGCGGGCAGTATCATGATGGCATCAATCTCAACCTGTACGCCGCGCGGCAGTGCCGATACCTCGATGGTGGCGCGTGCCGGATAGGGCGTCTGGAAGTACTGCTGCATGGTGGTATTGACCACGGCAAAATGGCCCAGATCGATCATGTAGATGGTCAGCTTGACGCAATCATCCAGCGTGCCGCCAGCCTCCGCCGCCACAGCAGCCAGATTGTCCAGTACCTGACGGGCCTGGGCCTCGATGTCGCCTTCGACCACTTCCATGGTCTCCGGGTTCAGCGGAATCTGCCCGGACAGGAAGACCATGTTGCCGCTTTTGATAGCCTGCGAGTAGGGCCCGATGGCCGACGGTGCACGTTCGGTGGAGATAGCCTGTTTGTCAGCCATGTTCAATTCCTTGTCAGTGTGTCATGCGTAGGTTTGTGTCAGTGACTGCTTACATTCAATGCTGACGCTTCAGCGCCTCAGGTGCGATGTTGCCTTTAATGGGTTTCACCAGTTTTCGACTCTTCACCCGGGCCACCCGGGTCACCGGCTTGATCAGGCGCACATGTTTCATGACCCGTGCCAGGTGGATACGGTTGCGCACATTAAGCAGCAGGTTGACGATGCTGAAGCGGGCATCACGCTCAACCGTGCTGATGCGTTCGATATTGGCTTCCTTGCTGGTGATGGCGGTGGCCAGTTTGGCAATGATGCCGCGCTCATTTTCCAGTTCCACCCGAATTTCCACGGCGAACTCACCCTCCACATCCGGATCCCAGCGCACCGAGACCACTTTTTCCGGATTTTGGCGGATTTCAGCGATGTTGTTGCAGGTTTCCGTGTGAATGACCATGCCGCGGCCGGAGCTGATATGACCGACAATGGGGTCGCCGGGAATTGGATAGCAGCACTTGGCATAACTCATCACCATGCCTTCGGAGCCACGAATCGCCAGAGACGCCTGCTTGGCATCCTTGCTGGTGGCCTTGGGGATTTCCCGGGTTTCCTCAGGGAACATCTTCTGTGCCACGATATGTGCCATGCGATTGCCCAGGCCGATATCGCTGAGCAGGGTGTTCAGCTCGTTGACATTGAGTTGCTGCAACAGCTCCTGCACCTGTTCGGCGTTGAGTTTTTCCAGTTGCGTGCCATGACCCGCCAGTGATTTGTTGAGCAGGCGCCGGCCCAGGGCGATGGACTCGGACTCGCGCTGGTTTTTTAAATAATGACGGATATTGCTGCGCGCCTTGCCGGTGACCACAAAACTGAGCCAGGCCGGATTGGGCTGGGCGCCGGGGGTGGTGATGATTTCCACCGTCTGGCCGCTTTCCAGGGGTTCGCTTAGCGGTGCCAGGCGGCGGCTGATGCGGCAGGCGACACAGCTGTTGCCGACGTCGGTATGCACGGCGTAGGCAAAATCCACGGCTGTGGAGCCGGCCGGCAGCTCCATGATGCGACCCTTGGGTGTGAACACGTAGATTTCGTCCGGAAACAGGTCAATCTTGACATTTTCGATAAATTCGAGGGAGTTGCCTGCATTTTGCTGCATTTCCAGCAGGCCGTTGACCCACTGCCGGGCGCGGATATGGGCATTGCTGGGGGTGTCATCCGAGGATTTGTACAGCCAGTGCGCGGCGATGCCGTTATTGGCCATGGCCTCCATTTCCTCGGTGCGGATCTGGATCTCGATGGGCACACCGTGCATGCCAAACAGCGTGGTATGCAGCGACTGGTAGCCATTGGCCTTGGGGATGGCGATATAATCCTTGAAACGACCCGGAACCGGCTTGAACAGGTTGTGAACAGCGCCCAACACCCGATAACAGGTATCAACCGAGTCCACTACAATACGGAACGCATACACATCCATGATTTCCGAGAATGACTTGCGCTTGGTGCGCATCTTCTCGTAAATGCTGTACAGGTGCTTTTCCCGGCCGATGGTGCGTCCGGGCAGACCTTCGCGCTCCAGGCAGGCTTCGATGGCGCTTTGCACCTGCTTGACGATCTCTTTGCGGTTGCCGCGGATGGCTTTGACGGCGGCGTTGATGCGCCGTGCCCGCATCGGGAACAGCGCATCAAAGCCCAGTTCCTCGAATTCCACCCGCACTGCATTCATACCCAGGCGGGCGGCAATCGGGGAATAGATATCCAGGGTTTCCTTGGCAATACGGCGACGTTTCTCTGGGCTCAATACATCCAGCGTGCGCATATTGTGCAGGCGGTCGGCCAGTTTCACCAGAATCACGCGCAGGTCGCGCGCCATGGCCAGCGCCATTTTCTGAAAGTTCTCGGCTTGAGCTTCGGCGTGACTGCTGAAGGTGATCTTGTTGAGCTTGCTGACACCATCGACCATGTCGGCCACGGTTTCGCCAAACTGGCTTTTCACCGCAGTCTTGCTGACCCCGGTATCCTCGATGACATCATGCAGCATGGCCGCCATCAGGCTTTGATGGTCCATGTGCATTTCGCTGAGGATATTGGCGACGGCCAGCGGGTGCGTGACGTAAGGCTCGCCGCTGCGGCGGAACTGCCCATCGTGTGCCTGCTCCGCATAGAAGTAGGCACGGCGCACACTGTTCACCTGATCGGATGCCAGGTAGCCCGAGAGGCTGCCGGCAAGAGAGTCGATTGTTAATGTCACCAGCCGACTCCTTTATTGCTTACTCGTCTTCGGACAGGGGCTCTTCTGCAGGTTCTGCGTCAGAGTCAGCCACGATGGCGCCCATCATGGCAGCGGTGGCGTCAAGCTCGGCTTCCGCCACTTCGCGTGCTGGCGCAGGGCGTGCCTTGAGGATGCTGGCATCAACCAGGCCCTCAGCAATTTCGCGCAGGGCGATTACCGTGGGTTTGTCATTGTCTTCCGACACCAGGGCATCTTTGCCACCGGTCTGCAGTTGACGCGCGCGCTTGCTGGAGATCATCACCAGTTGGAAACGATTGTCTACCTTGTCCAGACAATCTTCTACGGTAATACGTGCCATATAAAACCTGCCTTGTTGAAATCAAGTCTGTTGCTAAAATAGTCTGTTGCTTAAAGCCAGTTACGCCGTTGTTTAACGCATCACGGGCGCAGACATCAGGCCGGTGAACGTCGGGGCATATAACAGAGGACCGGCTATGATACTGAATTTATGCAGCGCTTGCATGCAAATTCCGTAAACCGGCGGTAAAAACCGCCATTAAGCCTTTGAGAGAGGTAGGTTTACAACAACCGTCAGGCCAGCAGATCCTGCAGCAGACTGGCATTGTTGCGTAACTGCTGCTCGCGCTCCAGTCGGGCAGCCCGCACAATGGCGCGCAGATCGTCCAGCGCCGAGTCAAACTGATCATTGATCACCAGGTAATCGGCTTCACCGTAATGCGAGATTTCGTTTTTGGCCAGTTGCATGCGCCCGGCAATGGTGGCGGCATCGTCCTGCCCGCGCCCGGTCAGGCGTTCCTGCAGGGTGGCCAGTGACGGCGGCAGGATAAAGATGCTTTTCACCGGTTTGATCAGCTTGCGTACCTGTTCGGCGCCCTGCCAGTCAATTTCCAGGATCACGTCCATGCCCTGGTCCAGCTGTTGCTGCACCCACTGGCGGGATGTGCCGTACAGATTGCCAAACACTTCTGCGGATTCCAGGAAGTCGCCGGCACTGCGCATGGCCAGAAACTGATCACGGTCAACAAAATGGTAATTGACCCCATGCTGTTCGCCTGGCCGCCTGGTTCGGGTGGTGTGGGACACCGACACGCACAGGGCCTGGTCGCCATCGTCCAGCAGGGCATTCACCAGACTGGTTTTGCCGGCGCCCGAAGGTGCGGAAATTGTGTAAAGCGTGCCTCGGGCCATAGTGATATCAGGGGTGCCATGTCAGGTGGAGGAGCGGGTGGTGATGCGGCAGAACTATAGTCAATCCTGTGGCGAGTGTCCACCGTCAGCCGACAGTTGACGCAGCGCCCCCGACGGAGAACAATCAACGGCAACCCACCACATAATGGCCCAGGCCAAAGGAGCACGGCAATGGATAGGCGCCAGTTCATGAACACGGCAGTACAATGCCTGTCCAGCGTGGCGATTGCCGGGGTGGTGCCGGTCAGCGTGGTAAAGGTGGCGTTTGCCAATCCGGGCGCGGATTCAGCCCGGGACTTCAGTTTTGCCTGTATCTCTGATGCCCACCTGCAGCAGATCCGCGGCAATCAGTTTGTTGCCAGGCAGGAGCAGGCCCTGCAACGGGCGGTGTCGGAAATCAATCAGCTGCACCCCCGTCCGGACTTTGTCATGTTTGCCGGCGATCTGGCGCAACTGGGCAGCCGGGCCGAACTGGATCATGGTGCCGATATCCTGTCCGGGCTGCGCAGCCCGCTGCGCATGGTCATGGGTGAGCATGACTACTATCTGGATCTGGGTGAGCACTGGCGTGATCTGTTTGGCGAGCCTGGCTACAGCTTTGATCACAAAGGTGTGCACTTCATTGTGCTGAACAGCATCCTGACCTGCGAAGACTGGACCCTGCACCGTTGGCAGTCGGCTGAGCGCCGCATGGCAGAGATGACTGGCCTGGACAGCCCACGCATGTCGCCCTTCATGGTCGGCCCGGCCCAGCGCCAATGGTTGCAGCAGGATCTCGACAACACCGACAAAACGACGCCCATCGTGGTGCTGTCACATGCACCGCTGCAGAAGATTCGCAAAGACTGGAATTTCTGGACCGACGATGCCGACATCCTGCAGGCCATGCTGGCGCCATTCGAGCAGGTCAATGTCATTTACGGCCATGTACATCAGCGCTTGCACAGCCGAGTGGGCAATATCCAGTTCAATTCGGTAGAGGCAACAGCCTGGCCCTGGCCCAGTCCACAAAGCGCGAGGCAGGCGGGCAGTCATCTGCCAGTGCTGACCTTGCCCATGCGATCAGCAACTGGTCCCGGCAAGCCGGCCGGCTGGCAACTGGTTAACCTGCACAACGGTCGCGTGGATGTGACCGACGCGCCCGATGTGCAGGTTTGACGGATATCAGGGAATCCTGACCAGACCGATCTTGTTGCTGCTGCTCTGGTGAATCAGCAGGTTATTGTCCTCGGTCACCCAGACATGACGAATGATGCCCACCCCGGAAGGTATGGCCCAGCTCTGAAAGCGTTCCGAGGCCGGGTCAAAACGCACCAGCGCATCGGGGCGCATGCCGGATTCGTTGTACCAGATCACGTCGTCGATCACAGCCATCGAGTAGGGGTGTGAGTCAGGCCCACTTGGCGAATCCCACTGGGTAATGTCACCGGTGGCCGGATCCAGCCTGCCGATCTTGCCCAGAGTGGAATTGACAAACCAGACGTTACCCATGCTGTCGATATCCAGGCGCCGGATACGGGTACGTTCATCAGGTACTTCGTAATACTGTACTTCCATGGAATCCGGATCCATGCGACCCAGCATGTTGGTGCCGTTGTAGGCAACCCACACATCGCCGCCCTGGTCGACCTTGATGCCATAGGGTCTGGGTTCGGTATTGATCTCCCGCAGCTCGCCGGTGTCCGGGTTCAGTCGGCCCAGCATCGCGGCACCCTGAGAGGTGAAATACAGGTTGCCGTTGGGATGGAAGACCGCCGAGTGGGGGTCGCGTGCTTCCGTCTCGTATTCGGTCACCATGCCGGTTTCCGGGTCAAGCATGCCGATGGTGCCGTTGCTGTTGCCGGTGTACCAGATATTGCCGTCGTCATCGGGAACAATGGTGTGTGGGCGCGCTGTGGGTGGCAGGTGGAACTCTTCCATGGCGCCTGTTTCCGGGTCCAGGCGGCCCGCCAGGCTGGCCCACATGCCGGTCCACCAGATGGAGCCATCGGGCGCTTCGGCCGGATCCCGGGAACGCTGGCCCAGAGTGGGGACCTGCCATTCGGTAATTTCGATATTAAAGTCGCCGGCGACCAGTTTGGGGCGCCGACTGGTATCTTCGGGGAAGTGAGTTGCCAGGTAGTTGGCAATGGTCTCCGCCTGCGCGGCGGGCAGTTCAACCATGGTGGAAAACACCCGGTGCCACTCGGCAGCCGAGGCGTAACCGGCAGACCGGTTGATGACATTGAGGCCGTGACAGCTGGTGCAGGCAATCTCCACCAGGTCCCTGCCCGGTCCCTCAGGCAGTTCATTACTGCCACCGGGCTGCGCAAATGCTGAGGCTGCGGTCATCAACCCCGCGCCGATAACTGAAACAGAAAACCAGTGCTTGATCATTGTCGAGACTCCCTGAACAGGCTGTTAAAGCTGGCCGGTCGTGATGCAGAACGCTCAGCATCCATTATTCCGCCAATGTGGTCAAGATCCTGCCTGTGTCTACATTGCCAGTTTCCGCGAGCAGCCGGGTAGGTGGCAGCCTCGTTCCAGGGGAAGGCAATTGCTGGCATGTCGCGCTATAATCCGACCAAATTCGACTGTCTGGAACCTCTCATGACCTCTTCCGATCCGGCTGCCAAACCGCACCCCGTTCGTCTGACCGCCTTCAGCCACGGTGCCGGCTGTGGTTGCAAAATAGCCCCTGCAGTGCTGGACCGGATACTGGCCTCGCAGCGCCAGTTTGCCACCGACCCGGCATTGCTGGTGGGCAACAGCTCACGGGACGATGCAGCAGCCTATGACATTGGCAATGGCCAGGTCATCCTCAGCACCACCGACTTTTTTATGCCGATTGCCGATGATCCTTTCGATTTCGGCCGTATTGCCGCCACCAATGCCATCAGTGATATTTATGCCATGGGCGGTCGGCCATTGATGGCCATTGCCATTCTGGGCTGGCCGGTAGACAAACTGCCGCCTGAGGTAGCCGGGCAGGTGGTAGATGGTGGCCGTCAGGCCTGCGCCGACGCCGGCATGGTGTTGGCCGGTGGGCACAGTATTGACTGTCCGGAGCCGGTGTTCGGACTCGCGGTCACCGGACTGGTGGCGCGCGACCACCTGAAACAGAACAATACCGCCACCGATGGCTGCCTGCTGTATCTGACCAAACCCCTGGGGGTCGGGGTGCTGACTACAGCGCAAAAACAGAACAAGCTGAAAGCGGAAGATGAGTTTCTTGCACGTGATGTCATGTGTCAGCTTAATACCCCCGGCCTGGCGCTGGCGCAACTGGCCGGCGTCAAGGCCATGACCGATGTCACCGGATTCGGCCTGATGGGCCATCTGCTGGAAATGTGCGAAGGCAGCAATCTGGTTGCCGAGCTGGACGCCGGGCGTATTCCGGTGTTGCCTTCGGTGCGTGATTACATTGCCCTGGGCTGCGTCCCGGGCGGCACCTTGCGCAATCATGACAGCTACGGTCACCAGCTGGCGCCGATGGATAATGCACTGCGCCACCTGTTGTGTGATCCGCAGACCAGTGGCGGCCTGCTGATTGCGGTGACACCCGACAGCCAGCATGAGGTGGAAACCATATTGCGTCAGCAGGGCGTGGCCGATGATCTTTGCCGACCCATCGGTCAATTGCATGCCGGCAGTGCTGATGGCGACATCCGCATCAGGCTGCGCTGAGGTGCGCGCAGACACACAGGATTACCTGGCGCTGTTTGTCGATGACACGCCGTTAATTGACACACGTGCGCCCGTAGAGTTTGCGCGAGGCGCGTTTCCGAATGCCGTTAACCTGCCATTGATGACGGACGATGAAAGGGCAGCAGTGGGTACCTGCTACAAGGAACATGGCCAACAGGCAGCCATTGCCCTGGGTCATCAGCTTGTTAATGGTGACATCAAGGCACAGCGCATCAACGCCTGGCTGGAACAGGCGCAGCAGCATCCGCAAGGGTACCTGTACTGCTTTCGTGGTGGGCTGCGTTCACAGATATGCCAGCAATGGCTGCACGAGGCCGGGCTGGATTATCCGCGTGTGCACGGCGGCTACAAGGCCATGCGGCAGTTTTTGCTTAACAGCCTGGAGCAGATCTGCCGCGAGCAGGCTTTGCTGGTGCTGGCCGGTCATACCGGTTCTGCCAAGACCGATCTGTTAAATGAGATGCCTGGCGCTGTTGATCTGGAAGGCCTTGCCAATCATCGGGGCAGTGCCTTCGGTAAGCGCGCGGACGGCCAGCCCTCGCAAATTGATTTCGAAAACCGGGTGATCATCGCCATGCTCAAACATCAACATCGCTACCCGGGTCGAACCATTGTGCTGGAAGACGAGAGCCGGCTGATCGGTCGCTGCGCGCTCCCGCACGTGTTACGCGAGGCCATGGCACAGGCCCCGCTGATTCAGTTGCAAAGCGACCTTGAATCGCGCACTGAACATTCCTACGTCAACTACATCCTGCGCAAGTCTGCCGAATGGCAGCAACATGCCGGCGAAGAGCAGGGCTTTGAGCTGTTTGTCGAGGATCTGCGCGAGTCGCTGTACCGGGTGCGCAAGCGTCTGGGCGGCGAGCGCTACGCGGCCGTGAGTGAGCAACTGGAATCTGCCATACTGGCGCACCGCAATGGCGATGCCGCCGAGCATCGAACATGGATTCGCAGTCTGCTACGCGACTACTATGATCCCATGTATGACTACCAGGGTCAGAAGCATCCGGAACGGGTAGTGTTCAAAGGCGACGCGGATGCCGTCAGGGATTATTTGGTATCGCTGCGCGCATAGTCGAGCAATTAAAAAGGAGGACCGCAACTCGTGGCGGACAATCAGCACACAAGCCATAGCAGCGCGATCAGCATTTTCCTGATTTTTTTGCGCCTGGGGCTGACGTCCTTCGGTGGCCCGGTTGCGCATATTGGTTATTTCCGTGACGAGTTTGTCACTCGCCGACAATGGCTGAGTGAACAGAGCTACGCGGACCTGGTGGCCTTGTGTCAGTTCCTGCCCGGGCCTGCCAGCAGTCAGGTGGGTCTGGCCATGGGGCTGTCGCGCGGTGGCTACCGCGGTGCGCTGGCGGCCTGGCTGGGTTTCACCCTGCCATCAGCACTGGCGCTGATCGTGTTGGCCATGGGTCTTGTTGTGTTTGCCGATGGTGCCGTGTCGTCAGGCCTGCTCACCGGCCTGAAAGTGGTCGCCGTTGCGGTCGTGGCGCAGGCGGTCTGGGGCATGGCGCGCAACCTGTGCCCTGATGCGGCCCGTCTCACACTGATGGCTGTCGCGACCTGCCTGGTGCTGATGTTGCCAACGGTGTATGCGCAGGTGGGTGTGATTGTCGCTGCGGGTGTGGTGGGCCTGTTTGCCTTTAAGCCCGTGGCGGACGACGTTATTGATGACTGGCAGGTACCGGTCAGTCGCAGCGCTGGCACTGTCTGGCTCAGTCTGTTTTTTATACTGCTGGCTAGCCTGCCAGTGTTGCTGGAAGTATTTCCGTCGCAGGCGCTGGCGCTGGTTGATGCATTTTATCGCGCCGGTTCGCTGGTGTTTGGTGGCGGCCACGTGGTACTGCCGCTACTGCAGGCTGAAGTAGTGCCCACGGGCTGGGTGCAGGAAGACATGTTTCTCGCAGGTTACGGTGCTGCGCAAGCCGTGCCCGGTCCCCTGTTTACCTTCGCAGCTTTTCTTGGGGCTGCCATGACAAGTCCTCCGACAGCCTGGCTGGGCGGACTGATCTGTCTGCTTGCCATCTTCCTGCCCTCGTTTCTGCTGATCGCCGGTGCGCTGCCATTCTGGCAACAGCTGCGCGCCAATGTCCATATGCAGGCCGCGCTGATGGGTGTCAATGCCGGTGTCGTCGGCCTGCTGCTGGCCGCACTCTACGACCCGGTGTGGACCAGTGCCATCGTCGGGCCCAAAGAGTTCGCCATGGCACTGGTGGCCCTGATCGCACTGATGGCCTGGAAACTGCCACCCTGGCTCGTCGTTCTCGCCAGCGCCGCAACCGGCTGGCTGATCGCATAACAGACACTAACGATGACTCTAGACGCGCCACCAGTCAGCAAAAGAAACTGAGGGGGAGCATGCCCCAGCTTGCCTGGGCCATCTCCCCCTCAGTTTCCATGCATTGGCCGTGCAGTGTGCAAACCCAGCGCTACCGCTGGCCGTACCGGACCCTGGAGTCGGCGTTTCAATCCAGCGGCAAAAACCCAAGTGCATTGTTATTGTTCATCGGAATCACAATCTGCTTTTGCACCGAGTCATAACAGATGGATGCAGCACTGGGAATGCCCACCGCAATCACTTCCGCGTCACCACCAGGGACAATCCTGGAGATACTGCCATAACGCACGCTGCTCACATACTGCGTGCCGTCCTCAGTGACAATAATGCCATCATTGCCGCTTTCTGCGGCGTATTCAGTGTTAATCAGTTCGCCATCGGTATTGAAAGTCATTACATGGTTGTTGCCCACGTTGACCACGACCACGTTACCGTCGTTGTCCACGGCAACCCCGTTGGGCAACATCAGCGGTGAACCTTCAACAAACACGGATGCTTCGCCCTGTGGCGTGACGCGATATACCCGTTGCGGGTCGCGAGTGTTGGAGGCATAGATGGTGCCGTCCTGAGCAACCGCAATGCCGTTGAGGCCATTGGCACCGGCGGCGGCAACCGAATGCGAGGTTAATGGTTGACCACTGGCCAGATTGAAGGTGCGCACCGTATCAGTATCGGCAACATACAGCACGCCATCATGCACGGCGCTGCCCAGCGGCTGATTCAGGGTCAGACCGTCGCGGCTGTTACCAATCCACTTGGCGGTGTGCACCGACCCGTCGGGATTGATCAGTGACACATAACCGTCGTTCTCCTGCATGTTCTGGGGTACGCCGGCGTTCATGGCCAGAATCAGGTTGCGCTCAGGATCAAAGGTGCAGCTTTCGGCAAAGCGGAAACTGCCGTACACCTTGACGTTGGATGACATCGGTGTGGGTTCACCGGCTTCGTTGACGGTGCCCAGTGGCTCTCCGGCGGAAAAATCCTGAGCATGGCTCCAGGTGCAGAGGGCCAGCGCCATGGCGCCGGCGATAGCTGATAGTTTCATATGTGTTTCTCCTTAAACAGGGACAGGCTAGAATACTGACCCTAACCAATGACAAGCCAAATAGTTTACTAGACCACAGGTACATACCCATTACTACGCAATTCATGATATCGGTTTTTCTGTTCGCCCTGTCCGCCGCCATCACGCCGGGGCCGAACAATGTGATGCTGATGAGCTCGGGTGTCAACTTTGGTATCCGCCGCAGTGTACCCTTGCTGATGGGGGTGTGCATTGGTTTTCCAGCCATGTTCATGGCCATCGGTCTGGGGCTGGGCGCAGTATTTCAGCGCTATCCGCAGGTACACACGGCCATCTCGGTAGTCGGCATCATTTATCTGTTGTATCTGGCCTGGCGCATTGCGCGCAGCGGGCGACCGGAGCAGGTCAAAGACATAAAACCACTGACGTTCCTGCAGGCTGCTGCCTTTCAGTGGGTCAACCCCAAGGCCTGGGTCATGGCTACCGGCGCCATTGCGGCATTCACCACCGCAGTGGGCAGCATGAATCAGCAGATCATTAACATGACCTTGATTTTTATCACGGCAGCCGTACCCAGTGCCTTGACCTGGTTGCTGTTCGGGGTGGGCTTGCAGAAGCTGCTGGCGGATCCGCTGTGGCTGCGGCGCTTCAATTATCTGATGGCGGGTTTGCTGGTGCTGTCGATGGTGCCGGTTATCCTGGATCTGCTGGGTTAAAGACCGCCTGGCAGGCGGTCTTTAACCCAGCGTCTCTCAGGCGCAGATTGTCAGTGCGTCGGGAAGTTGTCAGGCAGCAGCCGTGGAATGAACTTGGTCATCCCCTGCACCGGACCTACTTCACCGGCGTAGATATTGCCGGCGCTGTCCACGGTCACACCTTCACCCATGGCACCGATGCCGCCCATGCCCGTGGGGCGCTCGGAGTTATGCTCGGGAATGTAGAACCACACCTCACCGGTGCGGGCGCTGCCGATGCGCAGGCCTTTACGCCAGCCCGGGTTGTAGTTGCTGTCGGATTCCGAATCGATGGCATACAGCACATCATTTTCGTCAATAAACAGACCACTGATGCGGCTGAACTGATACCAGGTATCCAGGTGTGTGCCTTCCTGATCAAAGATCTGGATACGGCGGTTGCCACGGTCGGCTACAAACAGCCGGCCCTGTGAGTCCATCGCCAGTGCATGCGGAGAGCGCATTTCACCGTCTTCGTAGCCCCAGCTGCCCCAGCTCTTCACAAATGTGCCATCCGGCGCGAACTTGGAAATACGACTCATGGACGTCGGGCCGTCTTCGTCACGGAACTGTGCGCTGTGCGTTTCCGACACAAAGATATGGCCATCCGGTGCAACCAGCACGTCATTGGGTTCAGTGAAATGGGTGGGCAGGTCGCCCGCTTCACCCGGCGTACCCAATACCATCAGCACTTCGCCCTGAGGGCTGAATTTGACCACCTGGTGACCGCCGTAGGCGTCCGGGTTCTGCTCCAGTTCCTGGGCATTGGCAGAACGCGCATCAGCAACCCAGATATTGCCTTCATGATCCACTTCCATGCCGTGCGGCCACAGGATCTGCCCGGCGCCGAAGCTCTGTACCACATTGCCTTCGGGGTCCAGCTTTACAATCGGGTCGACGTCAGAAAGAGCACAGGAGTTGGCGCCACAGCGGTCACCTGCCCAGATGTGCACGCCATCAACATCGACATGCACGGCGCTGACCGAGCCCCAGCTGCGGCCATCAGGCAATGTGCCCCAGTCGCGGATGGTTTCGTAGGGATTGGGCAGATTGTTGATTGGTGTCACATCGGCGTGTTCGGCCGGGCCACTGGCGCCTGGCTGGGCCAGCGCCGTGCCAGCCAGCAGGGCCAAGGCGCCTGACATGGCAGCGGTCAGCAGCAAATGGCGATGGGTGAAAGCAAATTTCCTGTTCATCAGATACCTCTGTTGTAGTTAACGTCTCTGTTAAGTTGCACTGCTGCCGGTCAACGACTACAGCGCGGTTTCAAAAATTGCCAGCATGCGTCCCCAAGCGCGTTCAGCCTGCGCCTGGTGATACACCGTTGAGTCGATGACACACCAGCCGTGCATGGCGTCTTCATATACTTCAATTTCCGCCGGGACGTTGGCAGCATCAAACGCTGCACGGAGCACATGCTTGGTCTCCGGATCGCGTTCGTCATCATTCTCGGCCACCGCGATCAGCATGTGTGCATCCATGTTGGGGATGCCCAGGTGCGGACTGTCGGGGCTGTCGGTGGCCAGACCACCGCCGTGGAAGGAGCCGCCGGCGCCGATACGCTCAGGCAATGCTGCGGCTGTTCTCATGACAATGGGGCCGCCCATGCAGTAGCCCATGGTGCCGATTTTGCGATTGGTATCCACGGCAGCCTGCTGGTCCACCCAGGCCACAAAGGTTCGGGCATCGGTGACATGCGTCTCTGCATTCAGGGCCTGGGCCATGGGCAGGACAATATTGCGGATTTCCGGGTCGCCGAAACTGGCACCCTCAGGCACGACCGGGGAGGGCGCGCTACGATAAAAAGGATGCACGACCAGTACCGAGTATCCGGACTGTGCCAGGCGCTTGCCCATTTCGCGGAATGCAGGGCGCAGGCCCAGGATATCCGGCCACATAATCACGGCCGGGTGGCGGCCGCTGGCAGGGTGGACAAAATAACAGTCGGCAACGCCGTCCGGTGTTTCAATCATGACATCAGACTCAACAACATCCTGGGCATTGGCAACAGCTGGCAGCATCATGGCCAGCGTGGCACCAGCGGTCAGGGTATTGAATTGCCGCCGGCTGATCTGACCGGACTTGCGCAAAAACTCGTTGTTTTCTTCAAGCGTATCGTGGTCACACATTGTTATTCTCCTGGAATCGGACAGCTCGGGCCGTCCATGCTAATGGATTACCGGGATCTAAGGAATCCCTGCGTAACGGAATCTTGGTTCCCTTGACGCCGCAAGTGCGTGGCGCTCATAGTGTTGGCTACTACGTAGTATCAAAACAGTTTCAAAGGAGTTGGACGTATGAAGAAATTATTCATTGGTTTGCTGGTACTGGCACTGGTGCTTGGCGCAGGCCTGTATTATCTGGTCAGCAACCTGGACTCGATTGTGAAACGGGGTATTGAATCAGCTGGCACGGACGCGCTGGGTACCGATGTTCGGGTTGATTCGGTGGCCATAGACCTTGCTGCTGGCAGTGCCACGCTGTCCGGGTTCAGCATTGCCAACCCCGAAGGATTCAGCAATCAGGACATGGTGCGCTTTGATGAACTGAGCGTCATGCTGGATCTGGGCAGCCTGCGCTCGGATGTCATTCGTATCACCAGTATCCGTTCGGTCAATCCCTATGTGCTCTATGAGCTGCAGGGCACACAATCCAATATTGACACGGTACGCGCGCGCTTCCCGGCGCAGGATGCTGCACCTGAGCCCGAACCGGGTCCGCAACCGGTCATCGGGGTGGATGCGGTGACCATTGAGGGTATTCAGGGCTCCTTGCAGTCAAATTTGTTGTCCGCCCCCATTAATGTCAATCTGGGCAATGTAACTTTGCCGGCGGCACAGGGTACGCCACCAGAGTTGGCGCGGCAGATTGCGCGGCCCCTGCTGACCCAGTTGGCACGCAATGCGGCGGCTGCGTTTGCGGCCATCCCGGCAAGCCAGTTGCGCGACAGCGCGGGGCAGGCTGTTGAGCAGTTGCAGGAGCAACTGGACCAGGCCGAAGAAGCCGCGCGCAGTGCCGCGGATGAACTGCGCAATCGTCTCGGGATTTGATGACGAGGAAGGTTAACGCTTTTTGTTGGTGAATCGTGTGGCCGGCGCCTGTAATGGGTCGTCTGGCCACGGATGTTTCGGGTAGCGGCCGCGCAGGTCTTTGCGTACGTCAAAATAGCTGTTGGCCCAGAAGCCGGCCAGATCCCGGGTGACCTGCACCGGACGCCGCGCCGGCGACAGCAGATGAACCAGCAGTGGCACACGGCCATTGATGATGACGGGCGTATGGGTTTGTCCGAACAGTTCCTGCAGTTTCACCGCCAATACCGGTTCGTCACCCCGGTAATCCAGTCTGATGCTCGACCCACTGGGTACTTTCAGGTGAGTGGGTGTTAACTGATCCAGCTGCTTCTGCAGCGTCCAGTCCAGGCTTTGCACAAAGAGTCCCGCCAGTGGCAGACGTTCTACCTGATCCAGACGACGCAAACCGTGCAGATGCGGCCCCAGCCAGATCTCCAGGGTGCCCAGTAACGCGTCGTCGCTGACATCGGGCCAGGGCTCACCCAGGGTCCTGTGGAGCAGGCGCAGGCGACCGAGCAGAGTCTGATCCTCATCTGACCAGGGCAGGCGGCCGCTGCGGCGCACCGCGTCGATCAACGCCTGGGTGATTTTTTCCGGCGTCAGGCTGCTATCGGATTTGTGCACCGGGCGCCGGTCCAGGATCAGTTCGCCCAGGCGTTGTTGCTGCTCCGCCACCAGGCGCCCGGCCCTGTCATCCCAGTACACACAGTCGTGCCAGACTGATGTTGTGGGCAGCGCTTGTGCCAGTGCCGCCGGGGTGATGGCGATGGCATGGAACACGCGCGCAGCGCTGGCCTGTCCGTCCAGCTCAATGGCAATCAGCAGTGGTTGATTACGCAGCGTGTGATTGTCCGGCAACACGGCCTGCCCACCGCTGGCCAGTTTGAAACGGCCGTCGGCCTGATGCTGAGCGATACGCTCGGGAAAAATGCGCGCCAACAGCGCCGGGGCAGCCTCCAGATCGGCATCGTCAAGCTGGCAACGCAAGCGGCGCGCCCACTGTCTGGCTGACAGCAGCCAGCGACCGGCTGCGCCACGGGCAGTCTGCAGTGGACGCTTGGTCAGACATTGCGCCAGATCCGGGTCAGCGTCGCCCGGGCGTTCTTCCAGCCAGGCCACCAGCCAGCAGGCAGTTGCCGCCAGCGCCGGATGTTGGCGACAGCGTTCCAGCATCAGGGCGAAGCGCGGATGGGTGGGCCATTCCGCACAACGTTGACCCAGTACGGTCAGGCGGCCCTGGCTATCGAGCAGATCCAGCGACACCAGCAGCTGTCGGCAACTGCTCAGTGCGGCGGCAGGCGGTGGCGTCATCCAATGCAGTTCACCGGCATCGGCGATGCCCCAGCGTGCCAGTTCAAACACCAGCGGCGCAAGGTCACTTTGCAGAATTTCCGCTTCCCGGTGTGGTGTCAGCACCTGGTCCTGCGACCACAGACGATAACAGTGTCCCGGGCCTTGTCGGCCGGCACGACCGCGGCGCTGATCGGCGCTGGCGCGATTGACGGTGCGGGTGTCCAGGCGGGTCAGACCGGAGCGCGGCTGAAACACCGGCACGCGTTCCCGGCCCGCATCCACGACAATGCGGACACCCGGCACGGTGACGCTGGATTCGGCAATGGCGGTTGCCAGGATAATCCGCCGCCGGTGGCCCTGTGCGTTGTCCTGGGCGCCACGAAGCACCTGTTGTTGCTCGGCCAGCGGCAACTGCCCGTGCAAGGGGCACAGGTCGGTATCGGACAGGTTGCCGGCAAGATGACGCTGCAGACGATGGATTTCCGCCTGCCCCGGCAAAAACACCAGCACGTCGCCATCATTTGCAGACAGTGCTTCATGAATGACAGCAGCCTGATGGCTGACAACGGCGTTATGTTGTTGACCGCTGGGTGTCGGGCGATAGTGGGTAGCCACCGGCCAGCTTTGGCCGGGGCAATCCAGCACCGGCGTGTCATCGCCCAAAACCCGGAGCAGGGCGTCCGTGTCCAGTGTCGCCGACATCACCAGCAACTTCAGATCCGGGCGCAGGCCCTGCTGCACATCCAGCGCCAGTGCCAGGCCCAGATCGGCATCCAGGCTGCGCTCGTGAAATTCATCAAAAATGAGTCCGGCTATGCCCTCCAGTGTCGGATCGTCCTGCAGGATACGGGTCAGAATACCCTGGGTGACAACCTCCAGTCGGGTCTGTGCGCTGACCTGGCTGTCGCCACGCACCCGATACCCGACAGATTGGCCGACACGTTCGCCCAGTTGCTCGGCCATGAAGCCGGCGGCCAGCCGCGCAGCGACCCGGCGTGGCTCCAGCAACAACCAGCGTTGACCAGGCGGCGTGTCTGCCAGCAGCGCCAGTGGCACCCGCGTGGTTTTGCCAGCCCCGGGCTGCGCCACCAGAACACAGCGCGGATGGCTCTGCAGGCTGCTGCGAAGCGCCGGCAACACAGAATCAATCGGCAGGGCATTGCTGGCGTTGGCCATGGTCAGGTCATCCGCTGGGAGTCAGGCCGAAATCACCGCCGACACCCAGCAGCGTGGCAATGCCAAGCGCGAGAAATATGGCAGCGGCGACCATGTGTATCGCCCTGATCGGCAATCTGTGAGCCAGCCGATCGCCCAGATAGACGGCCGGCACGTTGGCTATCATCATGCCCAGCGTGGTGCCCAGCACGACCCAGACCAGAGTTTGATATTGCGCCGCCAGGGCAACGGTAGCAATCTGCGTTTTGTCGCCCATTTCGGCAATAAAAAAGGTCACCAGGGTGGCCCCGAACACGCCGTAGGGCGAGGCATGGGTTTCGGTATTGTCCAGATCATCCGGGATCAGCACCCAGATGGCCATGGCGATAAAGGCCAGGCCCAGCACCCAACGCAGGGTCTGAGGCCCCATCAGCGCGGTCAACCAGGTGCCAATCAGGCCGGCAAATGCGTGATTGGCCAGAGTTGCCAGCAGAATGGCGAGAATGATGGGTGCCGGTTTGCGGTAGCGCGCAGCCAGCAGAAAGGCCAGTAACTGGGTACGATCGCCCATTTCGGCCAGCGCAACAAGTCCGGTTGAAAATAAAAAAGCATCCATGGCGATTTCGATCTGTTGACGGGATGAATGGGGAAGCACAGTCAGGCGTGGCCGAATTCTAGCGAAGGCGTCCCGGCGCAGCAAGGACGCAAGTGTCAGCGCATGACGGGTTCCGCCGATTGCGCCGCCCCGCTGCTGTGCGTATGCTCGAAACAGAGTATGATCGGGCACAACTCACCGAAGTAGCTGTTTGCCTTCAGGCAGGTCCCTGACGGGAACAAAGGAGATGACCGTGGGAATCAATGGGAAGAAGTTACGCTGCCTGCATCTGGCCTGGATTCTGCTGCTGGTAATGCCCGGGTCTGTGGCGCTGGCGCAATCGGGTCAGCCGGTTGATGACAACGTAGAGCCAAATGTTGTACCCAACATCGAACCGGCGAGCGATGCCAACGGTGATGCCCAGAGCTTTGGCCCTAACATGGTCCGGGTCGCCGAGTATCGCGACCCGCTGATTCGGCTGAACCGGGCGGTATTCGCCTTCAATGATGTCTCCTATCGTTATGTACTGGTACCTGCTGCCCGCACCTATCAAAATGTGACGCCTGATCCTGTAAAGCAGGGCATTGGCAATTTCTTCTACAATCTGCGAACCCCGATCTATGCCGTGAACCATCTGTTTCAGGGCAAGCCGGATCAGACCATCAGGGATCTGGGCCGGTTTGTGGTTAATACCACAGTGGGCATTGCCGGCATCTTTGACCCGGCAGATTCATGGCTGCAGATGGAGCGACAGGTCACCAGTGCGGGCGACACCCTGGCGCAATACGGCGTGGGCTACGGAGCCTACCTGGTGTTGCCGTTCATTGGTTCGTCCAATCTGCGCAACGCTGGCGGCATGTTGCTGGAGATGCCGTTAAACCCAATCGAGCATCTGATGGACAACCCCGAAGGCACAGTGGTCCGTGTATTCGACAACTTCCAGCTGTACAGCCCGATGATCCAGTCCTATCTCGATATTACTGACGAAAGTGCAGACCCATACATCTTCATGCGCAATCTGCACATTCAGGGCATCCAGCGTGATGCTGCCTATGCCGAGCAGGCGCGCGAGGAAGCCGCGCAGTAACGCCGTCCTTCACACACCGGCCCGGCATCAGTCCCGGGCCGCAGCAAAATCGACAAACCAGTCGATGGATTCGGGATTCGCCATGGAGTCACGATTGACGGACTTGTTGACGTCCTTGCCCAGCAGAATTTTCTTCACTGGGATCTCCAGCTTTTTGCCGGACAATGTCCGTGGTACGGCAGGAATGGCAAACACTTCATCGGGCACATGTCGCGACGACAGTGTCGTGCGAATCGCCGCCAGCAATTCGTCGCGCAAGGCCTTGGGCACGCCGGTCTGCTCCGCCGACGGTTTGCCATTGGAGGCGGCACCGGCAGTCGCGCCGGCTGGCGCCGGCCCGCTGAGGACCACCTCCGTGACACCCGGGGTGCGCAGCACAATAAACAGGGCCATATAGGAAGGACGTTCCAGGTATTCCAGATCAATCACCAGGGCATCAAGCACATCATCATGTTCTTCGGCCACGCGGTAAATTTCACTGGTGCCCATGCGGATACCGTGACGATTGATGGTGGAATCAGAACGGCCGTAAATGATGCCGGTGACCGACTCCTTGCGCGGAATCAGACGCAACCAGTCGCCGTGGCGCCAGACGCCGGGCCGGGTCGCGGCAAAGGTCTCGAAATAACTCTCGTAATAGCGTGAACCATCGGTATCGCCCCAGAAGAACAACGGCATCGACGGCATCGGCTCGGTGACCACCAGTTCGCCCACTTCATCGATAATGGAATTGCCGTCATCATCAAAGGCATGGGTTGCCACACCCATCTCCCGGCACTGCATTTCACCTGCATACACGGGCAGTATCGAACAGGTTGTCAGGAAGCAGGCTCCCGGGTCCGTGCCCCCGGAAATGCAGCCCAGGCGCACGTCACTTTTTACATGGGAGTAAACCCAGCGATAGCCTTCTTCGCTGAGTGGTGAGCCGGTACAGCCAATAGAGCGTAATAGTGACAGGTCAAACTGTTTGCCAGGATTGATCCCGGCTTTCATGCACAGGGCAATAAAGGCCGGGCTGGTGCCAAAGGCATTGACCCGCTCGCGCTCGGCAAAGCGCCACAGGGTGGAGCAGTCGGGATAGCCCGGATTGCCGTCAAACAGCATGATGGTGACGCCGTTCATCAGACCGTTGACCACCGAATTCCACATAATCCAGTTGGTGGAGGTAAACCAGAACGCACGATCGCCGGGTCGTGAATCGCCATGCAACAGGCCCGCCTTGAGGTTCTGGATCACCACGCCGCCGTGTCCATGCACGATGGGCTTGGGCATGCCGGTGGTGCCGGACGAGTAGACAATCCACAAGGGGTGGGAAAACGGCACAGCCACAAACTCGGCCTGTTGCGGCTGACCGGCAGCCTCCTGGAAGTCAATCACCCTGACCTGGCGTGCGGGCGTCTCGGGAAAAGTCAGTGACAGCTCGGCATCCGGGTCCAGATAGGGCACAAAAATAACACATTCGAGACTGGGCAGCTGGCGCACCAGTTGCTGCACGGTTTCGCGCCGGTCATAGTCGCGTCCGCCATATCGGTAGCCGTCTATGGCAAACAGAATGCGCGGTTCAATCTGCCGGAAACGGTCGAGCACACCAACAGCGCCCATGTCGGGTGCCGTGCAGGACCAGATGCCGCCCTGGCTGGTTACGGCCAGCATGGCGGCCACGGTCTCCGGTATGTTGGGCATGTAGGCCACGGCGCGGTCGCCTGCTTGCAGGCCCAGAGACTTGAGCGTGGCAGCAATGGAGCCGACCTGACCGTTCAGTGCATGCCAGGAGATTTCCTTGCGCTCCACCAGCTCGGATTGAAAAATGATGGCCGGCCGATCGGCAGCTACGGCAATATGGGCCCGCGCCAGGCTGTGCTCGGCGTAGTTGAGCGTGGCGCCCTCAAACCAGCGAGCGCCTGGCATGGTGCGTTCGACCAGCACCTGGTCATAGGGCGTGTGGGAGATGACCCCGCAATAATCCCAGATACTCTCCCAGAAATCCTCGATCCGGGTGGTCGACCATTGCCACAGTTCGTCGTAGCAGGCGAAGGATAAACCCCGATGCTCTTTCAGCCATTGTTGATAATGCGTAATGCCGGCATCGGCAATCCGCTCTGCAGAAGGTCGCCACAGTGGCGTGGCCGGCGTCACGATGATTTCTCGTTGAACATGGCAATGCGACCACCGTCGACCACCAGGTCGTGGCTGTTGATGTAGCTGCTGTCATCACTGGCCAGAAACAGCGCGGCATTGGCGATGTCGTCGGCGAGTCCCGAGCGCGGTATCGGCGTGGCTTTGGCGAGGTTGCCCTCCAGCTTGGCCATCTTGGCCTGATTCTCCGCGTCGCTGAGCGTCTGTGCGCGGGCCGAGCCGCCCCAGAAGATGGGGGTGGCGATGGCCCCCGGCGAGATGGCATTAACGCGAATATTCCACGGTCCCAGCTCGACGCCCGCCAGGCGGGTCAGGTGGGTTACTGCGGCCTTGGCACCGGAGTAGAGGTAGCCCCCCTGGGCAAAACGGTGCGCAGCAATACTGGCATTATTGATGATGCTGCCGCCGCCGGCCGGTTTCATGACCCGGGCAGCATGTTTGATACCAAACACGGGCGCGCCGATCAGTAGGCGCATGGTCTGGTCGAAGGCCTCTTCGGTAACCGATTCGGCGGTACTGCGCTCCCCGGCGCCGGCGTTGTTAAACAGGCAGTCGAGCTGTCCGAACTCGGTCATGGCCGCGTCTATGGCTGATGCAATATCGGCCTCGACCATGACGTCAGTGCGTTTGAAGATGACACTGACACCATATTTGGCGCTCAGCTCCGCAGCCAGTGCTTCACCTTTGCCGGTGGACCGGGCGGCCAGTACCAGGCGGGCACCCTGTGCCGCAAAGACACGCGCGGTGGCTTCACCGATACCGCTGCTGGCGCCGGTGATCAGGGCAACCTTGTGCTGTAGACGACCTGTCATAAAAACTCCTTATTATTATTCGGGATACAATGCCGGAAAATCATAAACAAGCTGCGCGCTGATGGCAATCAGCGACACAGATGCGCGGACGGCAACGTGGACTTTGGCCGGCAATGCTTCTATTCTGGACAGCCATTGCAGTAAGGAATTGCAGGATGCCAACGCCAGGATCTGAAAAGGACAACAAACAGCAGGCTCCGTCCCGGCAGCACAACTCACAGTCTGATGATGGGCAAGTCTCCGACGGCCTGTCTGGCCGTTTCAAAGCCGGGTTTATTGAGCTGATGCTGAACTGGCCCAGGACCATACTGGCCGCCTTCCTGATGCTGGTCGCGGCACTGGGGTGGCAGGCCCGCCACTTCGAAATTGATGCCTCCCCTGACACCCTGCTGACCCAGGGCAATCAACTCTATATTCAGACTCAGGATGTCAATCAGCGCTACGCCCCGCAGGAATTCCTGCTACTCACCTATGAGCCGGTATCGCATGCGCTTTATTCTGAACACACCTTTGCCAATCTACGTGCCCTGACCGATGCGGTGCTGGCCATGGACCGCGTCGAGTCGGTGCGCAACATGCTAAATGTGCCGCTGTTTGCCAACGTGCAAAGTGTGCAGGATGTCAGCGGTGACCTGGACAACATGACCATCAATGATGGCGACTTCCAGATGCAGCAGATTGAGGCTGAATTTGCGGATCACCCGATTTATGCCGACCTGCTGGTCAATCGCGAGCAGACCGCCACCGCATTGCAGATACTGTTTCGTACGGACGAACGCCTGCAGCAACTCAACGGTCGCATCAACGAGCTCAACAGCACGTCGGTGACCAGAGACCTGACACCGCAAGAGCAGGACGAGCTGCAGGCGCTGGTCGAGGAACGCGAGCCCATTGAACAGACGCTGGAGCAGACCCGCATCGAGGAAATCGATCAGCTCCGGGCGCTGGCAGCCGAGTACCAGAGCGAAGCCACTATCCGCCTGGGAGGCGTGCATGTCATCGCCTATCAGCTGATCGATATCATCAGCAAAGACCTGGTCATCTTCGGGGCGGCGATTGCCGTGATGATCTGCCTGGTGTTGCTGATTCTGTTCCGCAGTCTGCGCTGGATCCTGATTCCCGTGGTGTGCTGTGTCTGCAGCGTGTTGCCCACCATTGGACTGTTTGCCCTGTTTGGTATGAAAGCCACAGTGATCTCTGCCAACTTCATCGCCCTGCAGCTGATCCTGACACTGGCTATCGTTATCCACCTGATTGTCCAGTACCGGCAGTTCGCGGAACAGGACAACGACCTGAACCAGCGAGAGCTGGTGCGGGCAACCCTTGACGAAAAAATGGGCCCCTGTTTCTTTGCCGGCATCACCACCTCGGTGGGGTTCGCGTCATTGATTTTCAGTGGCATTCAACCGGTCATCTCCTTTGGCTGGATGATGATCATCGCCATGGCACTGTCCATTGTGGTCAGCCTGATACTGTTCCCGGTACTGATTGAACTGCTGCCACGTGAGAAAGTGCGCAAGGATCTGTCACCGCTGGTGGCCCTGGTGAAAGGCTTTCGCAAGCTGGTATTGAAATACCAGGCTGTGGTGTGGGTGTTGTGTCTGCTGATCCTCGGGGTTGGCGTGTCCGGGGCGCTGCGTCTGAGCGTGGAGAACAGTTTCATCAACTACTTCAAGCCCTCCACCCAGATCTATCAGGAACTGGCCTACATCGACCAGTCATTCGGTGGCACCACACCACTGGATATGATCTATACCCTGCCGGAACAGTCCGAAAATCCGGACATCGTGATGACGGCCGAAAGTGTTCTCAGCATGCAGCGTATCCAGAACCGGCTTGCCCGCTATGATGCGAGCGGTCGCATACTGTCTCCGGTCAACATGACGGACCTGGCACGCGAGGTAAACAACGACCGGCCCCTGACGGAATATGAACTTACGGCGCTGTACTGGATGATGGACGAATCGTTTCGCGAGAATCTCATCGGCTCGTTCTTTGATGAAGACAATAACCAGGTCCGTTTCAATATCTGGGTGGAAGATCTGACCGAAGGTCTGAATCGCGCCGATCTTCTGCAAAGCATCAGAACTGACATGTCGGAACTGGGTGTTGATGAAGCGGACTATCAATTGACCAATCTGTTCATGTTGTATCAGGACATCATGCAGCAACTGGCCGATTCCCAGGTTACTACACTGGCCATTGTCTACATCGCGCTGACGCTGACCTTCATGATGATATTCAAATCACTGACAGTGGCGCTGGTCGCCATCGTGCCCAATATACTGTCAACGGCCGCCATCTTTGGTGTCATGGGCTGGGTGGGCTTACCGCTGGATCTGATGACGATTACCATCGCCGCCATTGTCATGGGTATTGCCGTCGATGACACCATTCATTATGTGCATCGGTATCTGGCGGAGTTGAGGGGAAATGGTGATGCTGAGGAGGCGGTTACCCGATCGCATGCAACCGTGGGTATGGCCATGCTTTACACCAGCCTGCTGATTGGTGCAGGCTTTTCCATGTTGGCGTTTTCGGACTTTGTGCCCAGTATGGTGTTTGGACTGCTAACAGCGCTGGCAATGCTGCTGGCGCTGTTAGCGGACCTGTGTCTACTACCGTTGCTGCTGAGTCGCTTTGTTAAAGCCAAAAGTCAGTAGCAAGAAGGCAACACTACTCAGGTAGCGTCGTCAATCTCGTCAGCTACTTCTTCTGCGGCTTCGTCAATGTTTTCGCCAGCTTCTTCCATTGGACCCTGCTCCTGACATGCCGCAAGACCAAAAAATGCAACAATAAACAACATATAAAACTTATTCATATATCCTCCTGGACATTATTAATAAGCGTAGCTGGCTTATGTACTACGCTTTCCTTACACCAGTGTGACATAATTCACACCAGACTTTCAAAAATCCTTTTCCGCAACTATCCGTTTTGCAATTACTCTCGGCAATCCCTTGCGCAATCCCTTGCGACATTCAGTCCCTGGTCCGACATTTCCCTGTACCGATCATTTAGCTTTCCAACCAGACTTTTTACGTCGGTGGATTGCCGCGTACTGCACGCGCAATCATGGCGACGATGAACAGTATGATAAAGATAAAGAACAATATTTCAGCAATACCAACTGCAGTGCCTGCGATACCGGTAAAACCCAGTAAGCCTGCGATGATGGCGATTATTAGAAATGTAATAGCCCAACTCAACATATTGCTATCCTCCTGAGACATCGAGCGTCGGATGAATCCCTGTTATACGAAGTCATCGTTGCAGATTCTGTGCCAAATAGCAAAGCGCCGAAAATAGGGGGCTCTGGCGTTCCGACACGGCAAAAAAAACGCAAAAGTGTTGTGCCCGCCGTACACCTCTACAGACGTGTCTGTTAAGTGACTGGTTTGTATGGATTGACATGTCGGGCAGGCCCGACACACTGGGAAAAGGGGGTCGAAATCAGGTGCCAGTATCAAATTCCGTTTCCGGCCATATACCTGCAATGACCCCGAAATTGTTCAGAGGTTCCGCAGAATATTATTTTCAACGAAGGCATAAAGCTGGCGTAAATGCCCTGATCGCTCATTGCCTGGGGTGCTGTCAGAGGTTGCCACGATGACCAGGTCGTATTCCTCGACCACAAAAATCAGCTGACCACCATAACCCCACGCCAGCGGTACCAGCATGCCGGCCATCTCTCGCAACCACCAGCCATAACCATAGAAGCGACCCTGACCGCGCGGCGACGTCGCATGCGCCTGATGCGAAACCTGTACCCAGTCTGCCGACACAATCTGCGCGTTATTGTACCGTCCGTTATTTAAATACAGTTCACCAAAGGCCAGCATCTGACGCGGCGTAATTTCCATATCATTGCCACCAAAATAGATGCCCTGAGGGTCCTGGCTCCAATAGGCCATACGAAACCCCATCGGTGATGCCAGATGCTGCTGGGCAAATTCGCGGGTACTCATGCCTGTGGCCCTGGTGAGAATCGCCGACAGAATATGGGTGCTGCCGGTGCTGTAAATCATGTCGGAACCCGGCTCGGCAACAAAAGGGCGGGAAAGCGCGGTCTCCACCCAGTTTTCGCTGACCACCCAGCGACCATAGTTGCGACCGCTGGTGCTTTGCAGACCGGCCTGCATGGTCAACAGGTCGCGCACGGTGAGTTGTTGCCATTGGTCGGGCGACTGGGGGTGGGTGAAGTCCGGAAAAAACGTGGCAATCGGTTCTTCGACACTGCGGATATGGCCCTGGTCGATGGCTATGCCCACCAGCGCCGAGATCACACTTTTTGAAGCAGATTTCATATTCGCCGGTTGCGAGGCGGTTCTGCCGGCGTAGTAGCGCTCCAGAATGCGCTCACCTTGATGGCTGATCAGCAGGCTGTGTATTCTGGGCAGCGCTGCAGCCTGCTGACCCAGCCGTTCGGGATCAAGAGCCGCCATGATCTGGGCCCGGTCTGCCGGTTGCGCCAGCGCCTGAGCAGACAGGCCGGTGATCAGCAGCAGAGCCCAATGGGCGCTGGCAAGCAGGGCTGACGCTAATTGTCGCGGCAACAGACGGCGCAGTGTAAATCGTGATTCAGTCGTCGGTACAGTCAATGTTTGGTACCTCACAGCGTATCAACAGTCAGGTGTATACGACGCCCGGCCGCATCTGGTCTGCCTGGTGCCGGTTTGTTGCGCCTGGCTTCGCCTGCTATGCTAGCATCCCGATTCCTTCATGCCACGTGCTAAAAAGTCATCAACCATGCCCACCGCCAAATTTCCCATGCGCCTGGATAAATTCCTGGGTCATGCCACCGAACTGTCCCGAGAGCTGGCGCGCCGCGCATTACGGGCGAATCGCGTGACCGTCAATGATGAGGTGGTGAAAAGCGCATCGCTCGCCATCACCGCAGACGACACCGTGATGCTTGATGACGAAATCGTGGAAATCCGCGGCCCGCGCTACTTCATGTTGTATAAACCGGAAGGTTACGTCTGTGCCACAACGGATGGGGACTATCCGACCGTGCTTGATCTGATGGGGTTTGACGGCGCCGAATTGAGTATTGCCGGACGACTGGACAAGGACACCACCGGACTGGTGCTGCTCAGCGATGACGGGCAATGGATTCACAGTATCATTTCGCCTCGTCGTGAATGCATGAAAACCTATGTCGCGCATCTGGATGCAGCCATTGATGACAGCATCGTGCAACGCTTCAGTGAAGGTTTTACCCTGCGCAATGAGGTCAAGCCGACCAAACCGGCCACGCTGGCAACAATTGCTGGTGCCCGGGTGGAGGTCAGCATCGGTGAAGGCCGGTATCACCAGGTCAAGCGCATGTTTGCTGCCTGCGGCCGCCATGTAGAGACGCTGCACCGCGTCAAAGTGGGCAGCATCGTACTGGACGACTCGCTGGCACCCGGTGAGTATCGTCCGCTGACCCCGGCGGAAATCAAGGGAGTTGCCTCGTGAATACCGCGACCACCAAAGACCCGCATCTGAGTCTGGTGTTGCAACAGCTGGCGCCTGATCCCCAACGGCAAAACACCTTGTGGATCGTGGATGAAAACCTGCCCATCGAGTCAGTCATGACGCTTCCGGTCGCCTCGTCGTTAATGGCGATGACCAATCGTTATGACATCCACGCCGCTTTGCAGGCCAGGGGCGTGCAGTCTTTGCTCTGTGATTTTGATTTTTCGCAACTGGGTCAGTTCCAGCGCATCGTCTATCGCATCTCCAAGGAAAAGCTGGTGGCGCACCACTGTATCAATCAGGCGATCCGGCATCTGAGTACAGATGGCGAACTGGTTGTCATCGGCGGCAAGCAGGACGGTATCAAATCTATCGCCAAAAATGCAGCGCAAATCTACGGGCAGAAGAACAATACCCGTAAATCAGGTAGCAGCTATCTGGCCACGTTCACCCGGCCCGAGCCACTGCAAGAAGACCAGCGGTTGCCCTGCAATGACTATGGAGAATTACGCCAGGTGCAACACAAAGGCGTGAGCTTCTTTTCCAAGCCCGGTGTGTTCGGCTGGGAGAAAGTCGATCGTGGCAGTGAACTGCTGATCTCGACACTGCCAACCATCCAGCGTTACATGAAATCGGTCAATAGTGTACTGGATCTTGGTTGTGGCTGGGGCTACCTGATGCTGGCTACCAGAACCTGGGATGTTGAAACACGTTGCGCCACGGATAACAATATTGCCGCCATTGATGCAGCCACCCAAAATTTTGCTGAGGCGGGTCTCACCGTCGACTGTGTCGCCGATGACTGTGCCAGCAATATCCGTGGGCGTTACGATCTGATCCTTTGCAACCCGCCCTTTCATCAGGGGTTTGCTGTCAGTGATACGTTGACCGAAAAATTTCTCGCGGCGGCGTCGCGGTTGAGCCGCCGCAGTACCCGCGCTGTGTTTGTGGTCAACCAGTTTGTACCGCTGCAGAAGCATGCCGGCAAATATTTTTCGCAGTCCCGGCTGTTGCTGGCTGAAGACGGCTTTTGTGTCTACGAGCTGAGGCCCTGATCACGAGCCGGCAGGCTGAGTGAGATCAGCGTCGTCAGCACGATCATCGCGCAGGAGATCCACAGGCAGGCCACCAGTCCGGCCACCTGATACACCCAGCCCGACAGCACTGTGCCCAGCAGGCGGCCCATGGCGTTGGCCATGTAATAAAAGCCCACATCCAGCGACACGCCGTCCGCGCGTGCGTAGCTGACAATCAGGTAGCTGTGCAGCGCCGAGTTGATCGCGAATATCACGCCGAACACCATCAGGCCGGCAATCAGCACTGTCGCCGGGGCGGACAGGTTCATCAGGCCCAAGGCAATCATGGCCGGTACTGCCGCCAGCAGGGCAGCCCAGCGCAGTGCACTGCGGCCATCCGGGCTGACGTCAGCGACGCCGGTCAGCCGCGGCGCCAGTGCCTGCACCATCCCATAGGCAATCACCCAACTGGCCAGAAAACCACCGGTCTGCCAGTGATCCCAGCCCAGGGTTTGTGACAGATATACCGGCAGCGCCACCACAAACCAGACATCGCGGGCACTGAACAGAAAAAGACGGGCTGCGGAAAGTCGATTTATCGCCGGGTCCCTGGAAAAAATATCAGCAAATCGGGGTTTGTTGGCCGCGCGGCCCAGGTCTTTCTTCAATAACAACAGACTGGTCAAAAATACCAGTGTCAACGCCGTTGCCATGGCCAGCACGGCGCCGGCAAAGCCCAGCAAGGTCAGCAACGCACCTCCCAGGAAAAAGCCCAGACCCTTCAAGGCATTCTTGGATCCGGTCAGCAAGGCCACCCATTTATACAGACTGCTCTGCGCGTCGGCAGGCACCAGCATTTTGATGGCGCTTTTAGCGCTCATCTTGTTCAGATCCTTGGCAATACCGGACAGCGCCTGTGCTGCCATCACCCAAGGCACAGTCAGCAGGGCTGCCGGCACCAGCAGCATGCCCAGCGCCAGCACCTGCAACAATAAACCGGTGTTCATGGTGCGATTCAGGCCAATGCGGGCACCCAGCCAGCCTCCGCAGAGATTGGTGATCACACCAAAAATCTCATAGAACAGAAACAGCATGGCTATCTGCAGAGGACTGTAACCCAGACCGTGAAAATGCAGCACCACCAGCATACGCAGGGCGCCATCGGTCAGGGTAAATGCCCAGTAGTTTCCGGTTACCACCAGGTACTGCTTGATGTCAGCGGACAGATTGGCCAGCATGATGAGTCTCTCTACCCCTCAGCGCGCCTGATCCAGCCGGCCAACATGCGCAGCCAGTTCCGCTGTGCGATTGGCATAACCCCATTCGTTGTCGTACCAGGCATAAATTTTCACCTGCGTGCCATTGATCACCATGGTCGACAGCGCATCGATGATGCTGGAGCGTGGATCGGTTTTGTAGTCGATGGAGACCAGGGGCCGTTCTTCGTAACCCAGAATACCTTTCAGGGCGCCGTCGGCGGCTGCCCTGAACAGCGCGTTGACCGCTTCTGCCGTGGTGGGCTTTTCCACTTCAAAGACGCAGTCCGTCAATGACGCATTGGCCAGCGGCACACGCACCGCATGACCGTTGAGTTTGCCTTTGAGCTCGGGGAAGATATGGGTGATGGCTGTTGCCGATCCGGTGGTGGTCGGAATCAGGCTCAGGCTGCAGGCCCGTGAGCGCCGCAGATCCTTGTGTGGCGCATCGAGAATGGTCTGGGTATTGGTCACGGAATGGATGGTGGTCATCGAGCCGTGTTTGATGCCCAGTGCCTCGTGAATGACTTTCACCACCGGTGCCAGGCAGTTGGTGGTGCAGGAGGCGGCTGTGACAATGGCATGTTGTGCCGGGTCATACTCTTTGTCATTGACGCCCAGCACGATGTTCAGTACACCGTCTTCCTTGACCGGGGCGGTTACCACCACCCGCCGCACGCCCTGATCAAGATAGGCCTGCAACAATGCGCTGGTTTTCATCTGGCCGGAGGCTTCAATCACCAGCTGGCAAGCTGACCAGTCAGTGTCTGCGATGTTGCGGTTCTGGGTGACCCGGATGCGGTGGCCGTCAATGATGATGAATTCACCATCAGGTCCGCTCTCGGCACGGGCGTCGTGATGCCAGCGACCATGCACCGAATCAAAGGTCAGCAGGTGCGCCAGTGTCGCCGCGTCGCCGGCCGGGTCATTGATGTGGGTAATCGTCAGATCACCCCGGTCCCAGGCGGCGCGCAGCGCCAGTCTGCCGATGCGGCCAAAGCCATTGATGCCTGTGGGTATGCTCATGCCAAATTCTCCTGCAAATCGATTGGGCGGTTCAGACCGCCTTTGAATTAGCGATTGCTGACGGTACCAGTTCCGGATTGGCAGCCAGCGTGTTACGGATGACATCGTGCATCCAGTCGGGCAGTGTCGGATGCAACTGGTAGTACACCCATTGCCCCTGACGGCGGTCGCTGAGAATGCCGGTCTTGCGTAGCTGCGCCAGATGCCGCGAGACCTTGGGCTGACTGACAGCCAGTGCCTCAGTCAGGTCGCAGACACAGAGCTCGCCGGCCTGTTCAATCATCATCAGCAGACGCAGGCGCAACTCGTCGGCCAAGCATTTGTAGAAGTTGACCGCAGTCAGTGGTGTCGATTGCGCACGCACGCGGCTGTTGACCTCGATGAACATGCGAATGCGCTCCTCGATCAGAAACAGGGCACGAGAGAATGCATTTGGTGACGGGTCTGCCTTGGGGTCACTGAAGCCCCAGTCCAGTACTGTGCCGCAGCCGGGCCAATTGGGGCACTGCTGGAAGGCTTTGTCACACAGGGCAATGGTAAAATCGAATTGCTGGCCGGTAAAGCTGTCGATGGCCTTGCTGGTTAAACCATCGATGCTGATGCCCGCGCCGCGCAGCGCCGCCAGAGTGCGGGGATCAATACCATCCGACCGGGTGCCGGCACTGAAAGCCTCAAAGCGTTTGCCGCCGTGATGGCGCAGCAAGGCTTCGGCCAATTGTGATCGAGCTGAATTTCCGGTGCATAGGAACAGGACGCGCAAGCGGTTGTTGGGCATGACAGATCTCGAGCAGCGAGGTAACTTATTTGTTTTATAGTATATGCGATAATTCGCATATATGTAATTCCAACCAAGCTGTTTTGTCTATCATGACCATTCTGGACATCAGTCTCTGGGCTGACCCTGAATGAGAGTCCAGTCGATCAGTTCACTTGCCAGTCTGTCGGCGGCCACACCCAATGCTGCCACCGCCGATTCCGCGGTGTTGTCCGCCGCAGGCTCGCGTGCTTCAAAGCGCTGGCTGGCGACAATCTCCCGGCTGCGCGTATCAATCAGCAGGGCGTCGTAACGGATCACCGCCTGGCTGTTGCCGTTACGATATTCGGTGTGAAACGAGCGCAACATGCCGCCCAGTTCAAATTGGGCCTGCAGGCCGTCAGCGGCAGCGCTGAGCTGATCGACAGAGCCGTCACGCCAGAACGCGTCCAGCATCCAGTCACGCCACAGGGTGGGCACCGGCGCCGACCAGCGGGCACCCGGGTAGGCGGCAAAGCTGTTGTCGGCGGTCAGCACCAGTATGCGATTGCCACCCAGGGCGTCGCTGGTGCCGGGGCGATCCAGGCGCAGGCTGACAGTCGCAGAGCTGTCGGCTTCCACGGCACTGCCAATGGTCGAGGGCGGCAACTGATACAGCGCTACATCAGGGCGCTCGGGCAGAATCTGACAGGCACTCAGCATGAGTGTCGCCAATACCAGCATCACATGTCTGTTCATGGTGTGAACTCCCTGATGTTGTCACCCCCGAGCACAAACCCGGCGGGGTCGGCTTCCAGGCGATCAACAATATCACTGAAACTGCTCATGGTGTCGCGCAGGTCGCGAATGGCCGGATCGAGCTCGCTCAGGCTTTGCATGCCCGTGGTCAGAGCCTGCGAGTTGTCACTGAGCAGCGTGTCCAGACGCAGGCTCAATTGCTCAATGTTGCTCATGGTCTGCGCGGCACTGGCCAGCAGTGGCTCAGCGTAGTCCGAGGTCTGTTGATCAAAACGGGCGATAAGACGGCTGACATCCTGACCGGCAGTGACCAGGCTCTGCAGGGCTTCGCGCAGGGTATCCTGTTCGCGCGCCAGCGCCGTGGTGACGGTGTCCAGGTTGTCCAGCACCCGGGTAATGTAGGCCGCGTTTTCTTCCGACAACAGACGGTTGGCGCTATCCAGCAGCGTGGTGACGCTGAGTATCAGTTCCTCACTGTCGCCGCGCAACCTGGCCAGCGATGAAGGCTCGGCAATGATCATCGGCACACCGCGCTCACCGGCAGTCAACGGTGGACTGTCGGGCGTACCTTCGCTGAGCTCAATACCCGAAGCGCCGGTGATATTGAGCAGAGTCAGGCGCGCCTGGGTATCCGATTTGATGGGCGTGGTACCGGCAACGCGCACTCGCGCCCATACCTGGCGGGGGTCATCGGGATCCAGTGTCAGCGACTCAACTTCACCGACGCCTATACCGTTGTATTGCACCGCGCTGCCGACATTGAGACCGCTGACCGCTTCACGAAACAGGATGTCGTAATTCTGGTAGTTACGATCATCGCCATACTTGGTCATCCACAATATAAACAGCAGGATAGCCGCGCCGGCGGTCAGCGTGAACAGACCAATCAGAATGTGATGCGCGCGGGTTTCCATTGACTTGTCTCCAGAATATGCCGGTCAATTATCGATACGATCAGCGGCCTGTGATGCCGCACGGCCACGCGGGCCCTGAAAATAGTCGCGAATCCATTCATCGTCGGTGTTGGCTACCACGTCAAGGCGATCCGCGACCAGTACTTGCTTCTGTGACAGAACGGCCACCCGGTCACAGGCAGTGTACAGGGTATCCAGATCATGTGTGACCAGAAACACTGTCAAATTAAACGCATCACGCAGCGTCTTCAGCAGCTGGTCAAAGGCGGCCGCACCAATCGGATCCAGACCCGCTGTTGGTTCATCGAGAAACAGAATGTCCGGATCCAGCGCCAGCGCCCTGGCCAGCGATGCCCGCTTTATCATGCCACCGGACAGATCCGACGGATACAGATCAGCAGCATGCGCGGCCAGTCCGGTCAGGGCGATTTTTACCCGGGCAATTTCGCTGGCTTCCCTGCGCGTCAGCTTGGCATGTTCGATCAGTGGCAGGGCGATATTTTCCAGCACCGTCAGCGATGAAAACAATGCACCTTGCTGAAACAGTACGCCGACGCGCTTTTCGTATGCCGCGCGCTCTGTCGCTGGCAGGCTCAGCATGTCCTTGCCGAACAGGTGGACCTGGCCTGCTTTAGGCGTCATGAGCCCCACAATAGAGCGTAGCAATACTGACTTGCCGGTACCGGAGCCGCCCACCACTCCCAGAATCTCGCCGCGATACACGTCCAGGTCCAGGTCCTGATGCACAATATTACTGCCAAACTGGTTGCGCAGTCCGCGTACACTGATGATGGCTTCGTCTGCGGTCACCAGCCCATCTCCATAAAAAACATGGCCGCGATGGCATTGACCAGGATCACCACAAAGATGGACTGGACCACTGCGGAGGTGGTGTGCTCACCCAGTGACTGTGCGCTGCCGGCAACCTTGAAACCCTCCAGACACCCAATCAGCGCGATCAGCACCGCAAAAAACGGCGCCTTGCTCAGGCCCAGCAGCAAGTGTTTCACCGGCACTTCCTGAACAATGGCAATAAAGCGGGTCAGGCTGATATCCAGCGTCAGCACGGACACCAGCGCACCACCGGCAATGCCAGCCATAATGGCAACAAAGCCCAGCAGGGGCAGGGTAATCAGCAGCGCCAGCAGCCGGGGAATGACCAGCATCTCAATGGCGCTCATGCCGTGCACTTTTAACGCGTCCAGTTCTTCATTGACCTTCATCGAGCCGATCTGTGCAGTGAACGCGCTGGCAGTGCGGCCCGCCAGCAGAATGGCCGCCAGTAGAACGCCCAGTTCGCGCATAAAGGCATAAGCCACCAGATCAACTGTATAAATGGTAGCACCGAATTCGCGCAGGACTGTTGCCCCGAGAAACGCGACTACGGCGCCGACCAGAAAGTTCAGTACCGCGACGATGGGCACCGCGTTCAGGCCGGCCTGGTGCATCTGAGCCACCAGGGCCGTGATGCGCCAGCGCCAGGGTCGCGGCAGCAGGGCCAGCAGCGTGACCAGTGTCAGCCCGAGAAAGTTCAGGAACGCTAACAGTTGTTGCCAGCCACTGACCATGCGTCGACCCAGTTGCGCAAGGCCATCGCCGAAACGGTATCGGGTGGTAGTCGCATCCCCTTTTTGCTCAGCCATGGCGTCGGCGACAGCCAACAGCAGAGCCTGGCGTTCCGGCGACAGCCCCGCCGAATGCGGCACCAGCGCCCGCAACCGTTCGGCACCCAGCAGTTGCAGCAACACGGTGGCACCGGCCGTGTCCAGCGCGGTCAGCGCCTGCGCGTCGATGCGTTGAACCTGGTCAGGGGTGTCGAGGCGCTGCAAGCGCAGCTGTTGATAGTGCGGCAAGGTCCAGTCGCCGCTTAGTTGCAGGCAGGGCTCCGGGCCAGGTTGTAAGGTCAGCGTGTCGCTCATGTCAAAAAACGTGACTCCGAAGTTGCGGCGAAGCGGCTAGCGGGCTTCAGCGCCATACAGCTGGACGATGGCGTCAAGCAGGTCTTGCTTCTTATAGGGTTTGGGCAGCACGATCAGCCGGTTTGCCAGCTCATCATCAACTTCATCAACATGAACCAGGCCGCTGACCAGTATGACAGGAATTTCCGGTTTCAGCGCGCGTGCCTGTCGGATCAGGGCGACCCCGTTTTCGCCAGGCATGGAATAATCCGTAATTATCATCGCAAAATCTTTATCTGCCATGGCAGACATTGCCGCCGCAGCGCTGCCGACCGCGGTGACCGGGTAGCCAGCGTGTTCCAGCATGGCGCGGCCGGTGCGAAGAATCAAGGGTTCGTCATCGACCAGCAGGATGGGCAATTGGCCTGCGGGCGGCACGGAGGCCAGTGCGGCGTCATCGGATTGAGGCGCAGCCTCAGGCATCGCCGTTACTGCTGCCGGTTCAGCCAGTGGCAGCACAAAGGTAAACGTACTGCCAGCGCCCGGTGTCGATTCAACAGCAATACCACCGCCCAGTGAGCTGACAATGCCGTGGCTGCTGGCCAGGCCCAGGCCGGTGCCTTCCCCGGGATCGCGGGTGGTAAAGAAGGGCTCAAACAGACGGCTGATGACCTCCGGAGGAATGCCAACCCCGGTGTCGCTGACAGACACGCCGACGTACTGGCGGGTCTTGTCCAGCGATAATTCGGAAAGCAGCGTATCGTCCGGGGTGAGCAGACTTACGGTGATATCAATGCGCGCCTCTGCGTTGTCGCGCTGGTCAGCGGCCAGCGCCAGCACTGCATTGCCTGTCAGGTTCATCAATACCTGCTGAATTTCCGACGCATTGGCTAGCACCGGGCAAGGCTGGTCGGGGTTTCCGGTATGCAGCCGGAACTGTGTGCCGGGTGGCATCTGTGCGCGCAACAGCGGTTCCATTTTGCCCAGCATTGAGTTCAGGTCAATCAGGCCACGATCGGGCAGGGACTCCCGGGTGAACATCAACATCTGCCTGACGATATCCCGTCCTCGTTCGCTGGCCAGCAGAATCTGCTCGAGTTTTTCGCCTGTCGGCGCCTCCTGCCGCTTGTCTCTTACCGATTCGGTCAGCGACATGATGATGGTCAGAATATTATTAAAATCATGGGCCACGCCGCTGGCCAGCGTGCCAACGGCCTGCAGTTTTTCCATTTGCTGGATATGTTGCGTCAGGGCGTGCGACTGTTCCTCGGCCTGCTTGCGTAGCGCAAACGCCAGTTCCAGGCGATTGATCAGCACGCCACTGGCGATGGTCAACACGCTGGCACAAAAGGCAAAGTTGACGAGTAGCATTGACCATGTCTGAAGCGATGACATCGCCGCCGCATCGCCGATAACAATATCGGGCAAATAGGCGAGACCCATGATAAGCAGGCCGATACAGGCAAGTATCAGCATAATGACGCCGGCTCGCAGGCCGACCAGCATGGCAGCGAACAATGGCACGCTGAGCAGATAAACAAGGCTGAAAAGCCCGATATAGGTAAACGACCAAAGCCAGAAACAATAGACAAGTGCCAGAAACAGCCAGGCGCGTGACGGGTGACTCAGGCGCTGAGTGAATGTTATTGCCGCCAGACATGACAAGGTAATCATATCGACTGTCAGCACCACCAATTTGTCCGGAAAGGGGAGCAGGGCTTGTGCCAGCATGGTCAGAGATCCAAGCAACAGGATCGCCAGCTGAACACTGCGCAGAATACTGATACGCCACTGCAAAAGATTTGCGTCATGCCTCTCGGGAAGTAGCAGCAACCGGCGCAATCTGAGTAGCAGCGAATTTGTGGTCATCGTAAAGTGTCTCTTTGGCCCCGGCGCTTCTATACTACATGAATTCGGCGCCGAGTCAGCGCCGCAGGAAAGGTTATCCATGCAGGATCTGTTTGATATCAACGACCCTGAGAGTGTCTGGCAGGAATCACTGGGCCCGGGTTCAACCTGGATCCATGGTTTTCTGGTGGCGCAGGCGGCACCGGTGCTGGCCGACATTGCCCGGGTGATTGCCCGGGCACCCTACCGCCACCTGAGTACACCGGGCGGCAAACGCATGTCGGTGGCCATGTCCAACTGTGGCACTGAGGGCTGGGTGTCTGACCGTGCCGGGTATCGTTATCAGGCCATCGATCCGCAGACCGGTGACCCCTGGCCAGCGATGCCGCAGAAACTACGGATACTGGCCAGACAGGCGGCACAGGATTGTGGTTATGACGATTTTGAACCAGACGTCTGCCTGATCAACCATTATGCGCCGGGCGCGCGCATGGGCCTGCATCAGGACCGTGACGAAAGCGATCTGACCGCGCCCATCGTGTCATTCTCGCTGGGGCTGCCCGCCACCTTTATCTGGGGCGGCTGGCAGCGGACCGGGACGACCCGGCGCATCATGCTGCGGCACGGCGACGCAGTGGTCTGGGGCGGTGAGGACCGGCTACGTTTTCATGGTGTGGCACCGCTCAAGGACGGTGACCATGCGCTGACCGGGCGCGCCAGAATCAATCTCACCTTCCGCCAGGCCCGCTAGCAGCCCGGTTCAGTTTGAGTCGGCGCAGGCGCAGCGCATTGCTGACCACAAACACGCTGGACATGGCCATCGCGCCAGCGGCCAGCATGGGTGATAGCAGCACCCCGGCCGCGGGATACAGCACGCCTGCCGCCACCGGAATCAGTGCGGCATTGTAGGCGAATGCCCAGAACAGGTTCTGTTTGATATTGCGCAAGGTGGCATGGCTGACTGACAGGGCATTGACTACGCCATTGAGGTCGCCACTCATCAGCACCACATCCGACGACTCGATGGCGATATCGGTGCCGGTGCCGACTGCAATACCGATATCAGCTTCCGCCAGCGCCGGCGCGTCATTAATACCATCGCCCACAAAAGCCAGCTCACCGTACCGATCACGAAGACTACGGATGGCGGCGACTTTGCCATCGGGCATGACACCGGCCACGACTTCATCAATACCGATCTGCGCGGCAATGGCGTTTGCTGTGCGTTGATTGTCGCCGGTGATCATGGCGACCTTCAGCCCCAGGGCATGGAAAGCCGACACTGCCTCCTGGCTGGTCGGTTTGATGGTATCGGCTACCGCGATAACCGCCGCAAGCCGGTTGTCTATGATGGCGTACAGGGGAGATTTACCGGCTTCCGCCAACGTGTTGCTGATCTCGCGCACCGCTGTCAGCGAGATGCTTTTCTGTTCCGCGAACCGGTCGGCGCCGATGTCGATCTGCCGGCCATTGATGCTGGCAGAGACACCCATGCCGGGCACGGTTTGGTACTGATCGGTGGTCAGCAATGACAGTGACCTGTCGGTCGCAGCGGTAACAATGGCCTGGGCAATCGGGTGTTCGGAATGCTGCTCCACTGACGCCAGCAGTTGCAATACTTCATCATGATCAAAGCCCTCCTGCACCACGAAGTCGCTGAGCACGGGTTTGCCTTCGGTCAGCGTGCCGGTTTTATCCAGTGCAATGACCTGGCAGTCTCGCAGGGACTGCAAGGCATCGCCTTTGCGGAACAGCACACCCAGTTCAGCCGCGCGGCCAGTGCCCACCATAATGGAGGTTGGCGTGGCCAGACCCATGGCACAGGGGCAGGCGATGATCAGCACGGCAACGGCGTTGACCAGGGCAAAGGTCAGTGCCGGTTCAGGCCCGAACAGCAACCAGACCACGAATGTCACCAGCGCCAGCCCCATGACCACCGGTACAAAAACGGCGGTCACTCTGTCGACTACGCCCTGAATGGGCAACTTGGCGCTTTGTGCATCCTGAACCATCTGTACAATGCGGGCCAGCAGTGTGTCCTCACCGATGCGTGTTGCGCGGAACGTCAGCTGGCCGTTGCTGTTGATACTGCCACCGACAACTTCGTCGCCAACTGATTTGGCCACCGGGATGGGCTCACCGGTGAGCATGGACTCATCGACATAGCTGTCGCCGGCAATCACTTCACCATCAACTGCCACCCGTTCGCCCGGACGCAGGTGCAACACGTCGCCAAGCCTGACCTCAGCAAGGGGTATTGCCATGGTCTTGCCATCACGTTCCACATACGCGGCTTCAGGTGCCAGGCCTACCAGTTTTTTGATGGCATCACCGGTCCGGCCCTTGGCGCGTGCCTCCAGCAAGCGGCCCAGCAGTATCAGCGTGACAATAACCGCAGCCGCTTCAAAATAGACATTCTGCGTACCGGCTGGCAACAGGTCACCGGCAAACAGCGCCACCACAGAAAACGTCCAGGCAGCCAGGGTGCCCAGCGCCACCAGGGAGTTCATCTCCGGCGCGCCTTTTATGAGTGCCGGGATGCCCACCCGTAAAAAACGCAGGCCCGGGCCGAACAGCACCAGCGTGGTGAGCACAAATTGCAGCATCCAGTTGTTGAACTGGCCGATATTAGCCATCACCCAGTGATGAAAAGATGGCACCAGGTGGCTGCCCATCTCCAGCACCATGACTGGCAGTGTCAGCACCGCAGCTATGACAAAGGCGCGGGTCAGCTCCGCCAGGTCATGGGCTTTTTTTTTCTGCTGATCAGTACCGTTAGCGCTGGCGTTGTCATGGACCTGACCGGGATAACCGGCCTGGTCCAGTGTTGCCAGCACACTGGCCACCGATGTGTCATTGTCGGTGACTACCTGTGCCTGCTCGGTGGCCAGGTTCACCGACGCGCTGCTGACACCGGGGATTTTCAACAGCGCCTGTTCCACCCGTCCTACACAGGAGGCACAGCTCATGCCGCTTATATCCAGTTGCAAGGTCTTGCTCATGATCGGTTTTCTCCATGGACCATCGTGGTAGCGGATGTTTCCAGCTGCTGCAGAATCGAGCAGTTCGGATCGTCGTCGCCGGGGCATTTGCTGATCATGTCGGTCAGCAGGGTTTGCATGTGCTTCAGCTGTTGCATCTTTGCGTCAAGCTCCTGCAGATGTTGTTGCGCCACTGCCTTGACCTCGCGGCTGGCGCGGTGCGGATCCTGGCGCAGGTTCAGCAGATCGCCGATCTGGGTGATGGAGAAGCCCAGTGTGCGAGCGTGGGCAATAAACGCCAGTTCATCGACATTGCGTTGTGAATACTGCCGATAGCCGGCCGTGCTGCGTGCCGGCGGCCGGATCAGGCCAACCGACTCGTAGTGCCTGACCATCTTGTTGCTGAGCCCGCTCAGGCGGGCGGCATCGCTGATGTTCATATGGGATCCTCCGGTTAATATGCCCAGTCTCAACCTTGACATGGGGGCAAGGTCAAGCGGATTTTACAAAATCTGTGTTATAGGTCTATGTGGTCCGATTACTGCCAGTGGACAGTACAACAGACGTCAGTGGTAAACTGATCTTAATGCAAGGCGCTCAGCCATCCGGACAACAAACGCACGGATCGGGTCATCAAGGCCATCAGGCAGAGCAAGGATAGAGGTCGAATATGCGGTTACGTTATGTGTGGTTGAGCCTTCTGGTACTGGCCCTGCCGGCCTGCCAGAGCGCCTATTATGGCGCCATGGAGCGCTTCGGTATTGAAAAACGCGACATTCTGGTAGACAGAGTGGAAGAGGCGCAGGACGCCCAGGAGGATGGGCAGGCGCAGTTCGTCAACGCCCTGGAACAATTCCGCAGCGTCATCGACTTTGATGGTGGTGAACTGGAGGCCGTGTACAACCGGCTGGATAGCGAGTTTGAGCGCAGTGAGGCCGCCGCAGCCCGCATCCGTGACCGTATCAATGCCGTGGAAACCGTTGCCGACGATCTGTTTGATGAATGGGAAGATGAACTGGATCTGTATACCAACCAGAGTCTGCGCCGGGACAGCGAACAGCAATTGCGTGCGACCCGCGAGCGTTACGCGCGCTTTATTACGGCCATGCATCGCGCCGAGGAAAGCCTCGACCCGGTGCTGGATAACCTGCGCGACAATGTCCTGTATCTGCGCCACAACCTGAACTCACGCGCTGTGGCCTCTATCCGCGGCGAACTGGACGTGATCAACGCCGATGTCGATGAGTTGGTGGAGGCCATGCAACAGGCGATTGCCGAGTCAGAACGGTTTATTTCCGGCATGTAATGCGCGAGGCGGCGCTATTCGATATTCTGGATCTGTTCGCGCATCTGTTCGATCAGCACTTTCAGCTCCACCGCATTGAGGGTGGTTTCGGCAACAATCGATTTTGACGACAGTGTGTTGGCTTCCCGGTTCAGCTCCTGCATCAGAAAGTCCAGCCGTCGACCGATGGGTTCGCGGGTGCCCAGCACGCGTTCGACTTCGCCCAGGTGGGTATTGAGCCGGTCCAGCTCTTCGTCGACATCGGATTTCTGCGCCAGCAGCACCACTTCCTGCTCCAGCCGGCCCGGGTCCAGTTCGACCTGAAAGGCAGCCAGGCGTGTGCGGATATTGTCCTGCTGTTTGGCCAGAATCTCCGGCAAACGCTCGCGCACGGTCTGCACAATCACCCGGATGGCGTCCAGGCGCTGCTGGATCATCTGCCGTAATTCGTCGCCTTCACGCCGCCGCGCGCTGGAGAACTCACCCAGGGTTTCGCCCAGCAATACCAGAGCATCTTTCTGCATGGTATCCAGGTCGATTTCCTCTTCCTGCAGCGCGCCCGGCCAGCGCAGGATATCGGCAGCGCTCAAAGGCGTGGCACCGGCGCTCAAGGCGGTGATCTGCTGGCTGAGCGATGCCAGTCGTTTAACCAGCACCACGTTTAATTCTTCGTTGCCGCTGTCCTTGTGCCGCACCTGAAAGCGCAGCTGGCAATCCACCTTGCCGCGACTGATGGCCTTGCGCAGCGATTCCCGCACGGCCGGCTCAATGGGTTTGAGGGTATCGGGAATACGAATGCCCGGCTCCAGGTAGCGATGGTTGACCGAACGGATCTCCCACACCAGTGTGCCCCATTCGTACTCTGCCTGCTTCCGTGCGAAAGCTGTCATGCTTGCGACCATCAAATCCCCCTGATCCGTGTGCCAACCGGTTCCGCCGTGTTGGGATACCGTATTTTTGTCATAAAGCGCGAGTGTAACCCAATCCGCCCAGTCTTGTGAGGGCGGTCGATAAAAGCCCGGTTTATGCTGAATTCACTGATGCGGTGATGAAATCGTGGGGTGATTGCGGGATAATCGCCATTCATTCTTCATATAGATACTGAGGTTCCATGCCAGACGCCAACACAGCCGCCACCATCATCCGCCCCAGCCAGCGCCAGCTTGACCAGTTGCGTGACATCAAACTGACCCGGCAATACACCAAACACGCCGAGGGCTCGGTGCTGGTGGAGTTCGGCGACACCAAGGTGATCTGCACCGCCAGCGTGGAAGAGTCAGTGCCGCGTTTCCTCAAGGGCAGCGGCAGCGGTTGGGTGACCGCTGAATACGGCATGTTGCCGCGCTCCACCGGCTCGCGCATGGACCGGGAAGCGGCGCGTGGCAAACAGAGCGGTCGCACCCAGGAAATTCAGCGCCTTATTGGCCGTTCACTGCGCGCCGCGCTGGACATGAAGCTGCTGGGCGAAAACACCATCAAGCTGGACTGCGATGTCATTCAGGCGGATGGCGGAACCCGCACGGCATCCATCACCGGCGGTTGTGTGGCCCTGTACGATGCGGTGAACTTTCTGCTGGCGAAAAAAGCCATCAAGCAGAACCCGATCAAACAATTGATCGGTTCGGTCTCGGTGGGCATGTATCAGGGTGTGCCGGTGCTGGATCTGGACTACGCCGAGGACTCTACCGCAGACACCGACATGAATGTGGTGATGAACGAGGCTGGCCGGTTTATCGAAGTGCAGGGCACAGCAGAAGATGGCGACTACGATTTTGACCAGCTGCAGCAAATGATCGCACTTGCGCAGAAAGGCATAGCCGAGTTGGTGATCAAGCAGAAACAGGTGCTGGGCCTGCTCTGAGGCACGGCATCCAGGGAATCATTCACGAGGAAAATCAGATGACTCTGCAGGGGTATCAGGCGCGGTTTATTGAGTATGCCATTGAGCATAACATCCTGTGCTTTGGGGAATTTACGCTGAAATCAGGAAGAGTAAGTCCTTACTTCTTTAACGCCGGCCTGTTTAACACGGGCGAGGCTCTGGCATTTCTGGGCAGCAGTTATGCGACGGCCCTGCAGATCCGAGGTCTGGACTACGACCTGTTGTTTGGTCCGGCCTACAAGGGTATTCCGCTGGTTGCCGTTACCGCCGCCGCGCTGGCGAGCGAGCACGAGGTCAACAAACCGTACTGTTTTAATCGCAAGGAAGTGAAGGACCACGGTGAAGGTGGTCTTACCGTCGGTGCGCCGCTGCAGGGGCGGGTGCTGATTGTCGATGACGTGATCACCGCCGGCACTGCGGTGCGCGAAGTCATGGCGCTGATGCAGGAGACCGGCGCTACACCGGCTGGCATCCTGGTGGCGCTGGACCGTCAGGAGCGCGGCCAGGGCGAGCTGTCAGCGATTCAGGAGATCGAGCGTGATTACCATATTCCGGTGATCAGCCTGATCAATCTGACGCAGATCATCGACTACCTGAAGCTGCAGGAGTATGACGGCGTCAGCGAACATCTGCGGGCAGTGCGTCAGTACCGGCAACGCTACGGCGTGTAGCCGGCACCGCTGGCTACAGTGGGGCTGCTTCGGTAAACGGCAGCAGCAGGTTTTCCGCCAGATAGCTCCACTGTTCATCCCAGTGCTCGGTGGGCGGTCGTTTGAACTCGCTGCGTACAAACTGCATCAGGCGACCTTCGGCGGTAGCCAGTAACAGGCTGGCCAGCACCGCCGGTGACACCTTGGGTTTCAGGCCTTCACGGATCTGCGCTTCGCGCAGTATCTGCTTCAGCTGTGCTTCCAGACGATCAAACAGCTGGCTGATACGCACGCGCAGGCGCTCGGTTTCCCCGGCCAGCGCATCGCCGGTCATCAACCGGGTCATGCCGGGGTTTTTCTCGGCAAAGGTCAGCAGCAGGGTCAGGATTTTCTCGCAACGATCTTCCGTGCTCAGTTCATCCTGCAGGATGCGGTTGATACGGATGAACAGCGTGTCCTCGATAAATTTGATCAGGCCCTCAAACATCCGTGCCTTGCTGGGGAAATGACGATACAGGGCAGCTTCCGACACACCCACTTCGCGTGCCAGGGCGGCGGTGGTGATGCGCTCTCCGGGGCCCGACTCCAGCATCTGTGCCAGTGCCTGCAGGATATGCTCCTTGCGCGAGAACTTTTTGTCGGCGCGCGCGGCTTTTGCGGACACTGCATGTGTGCTGTTCATCAGACCATGTCTCCTGTTTTGCGGGTGTTGCTGATCAGTGTCCCGACGCCAGTATGCGTGAAAATCTCCAGCAGTACCGCGTGTTCAACGCGGCCATCAATGATATGGGCACTGGTCACGCCATGGTTGACGGCATCCAGGGCACAGTTGATTTTGGGCAGCATGCCGCCATAGATGGTGCCGTCGGCAATCAGTTCATCCACCTGCGAGGTGGTCAGCCCGGTGAGTACATTGCCTTCCTTGTTCATCACACCGGAAATATTGGTCAGCAGTACCAGCTTTTCGGCGCCCAGCACTTTGGCGATTTCGCCGGCAACGGTGTCAGCGTTGATGTTGTAGGTGGCGCCATGCTCGTCAACGCCGATGGGCGCGATGATGGGAATAAAATCACTGTGCTCGATCATGCGCAGCACTTCGGTGTTGATCTTGGCGACACTGCCCACCAGGCCCAGGTCCAGCATCTTGGCTTCGGTGCCATCAGCACCGGCCTTCTTGCGCAGCAGCTTTTTGGCACGAATCAGGTTGCCGTCCTTGCCGGTGATACCAATGGCTTTACCGCCGTTCTTGTTCAGCAGTGCCACAATCTCCTGATTCACCAGGCCACCCAGCACCATTTCCACCACGTCCATGGTCTGGCTGTCGGTGACGCGCTGACCATCAATGAACTCGGACTGGATATTGAGCTTCTCCAGCAGCGAGCCGATCTGCGGGCCACCACCATGCACCACCACCGGGTTCATGCCGACCAGCTTCATCATCACGATATCGCGGGCAAAACTGTTCTTCAGCGTTTCGTCGGTCATGGCGTTGCCGCCATACTTCACAACGATAGTGGAGCCGGTGAACTGCTGAATATAGGGCAGAGATTCGGTCAGTACATTGGCAATGTTCTTGGCGGCGGCAAGATCCAGGGGCATGGGACATCCTGTTTATTATTCGGGGTTATTGTTAACGCTTGAGCTACGAAGTATACAGCTACTGACCTGATATTGAGAAATCCAGCTGCGGATCGACCTGCTGCAACAGGCAGCGGAAAGCATCGGCAATCGTGTGCAGCGACTGCTGACTGCTGGCTTCGAAGCGCAGCAGCAGCGCAGGGGTGGTGTTGGAGGCGCGAATCAGCCCCCAGCCGTCAGCAAAATCGGCGCGTACACCATCCAGGTGACTCACCTGCGCCGCCGGGAAGCTGGCCAGTTGGGCAATGCGATGCATCAGCTCAAACTTCTGCGCCTCATCGACGTCAATACGCAGCTCCGGCGTCACCACACTGAGGGGCAGCGATGCCAGCATGGTATCGGCAGTCTCGGTGCTGGCCGCCAGGATTTCCAGGAAGCGGGCGGCAACATAAAAACCATCGTCATAACCAAACCAGCGATCCTTGATGAAAACATGGGCCGAGAACTCGCCGCCGAGCACAGCTCCGGTCTCGTGCATCATCTGCTTCATGAAGGAATGGCCGCTGCGGCTCATCACCGGCTGGCCTCCATGGCGGGCAATTTCGCCGGCCAGCAAATTGCTGCATTTGACGTCAAATACCACTTTGGGCTGGTCATATTGCGGCAATATGTGGCGAACGAGCAGCATCAGCAGTCGATCAGTATCGATAATGCGCCCTTGATCGGTCACCAGAATGACGCGATCACCGTCACCGTCCAGGGCAATGCCCAGATCCGCGTGACGGCCCCTGACCTCGCCGATCAGGCTGGCGAGATTGGTCGCTTCAGTTGGGTCGGGGTGGTGGTTGGGGAAGTGGCCGTCCAGCTCACAGAACATGGGCACAACCTCGCAGCCCAGTGCCTGCAATAATGCCGGTGCCAGCACCCCGGGCACGGCGTTGCCGCAATCCACAACAACCCGCAGACGGCGTCCAGGCTTTATGTCAGCGCACACCCGGGCAATGTAGTCGCCACTTATGTCCTGGGTTGTGATCGATCCTTGCCGGCCGGTAAAGCCCTTATACTGACCAGCCTCTATTGTAAGTGAGCGTTCACGAATGCCCTGAATCTGTTCGGCCGTCAGGCAGGCCCGGCTGCGCACGATCTTGATGCCATTGTAGTCCGCCGGGTTGTGGCTGGCGGTTAGCATGACGCCCGAAGAGCAGGCGCCGGTGTGGGTAGCAAAATACACCAGCGGGGTTGGCACAATGCCCAGGTCAATGATGTCGCAGCCGGCATCCAGCAATCCGCGTTTGAGTGCGACTGCCAGAGCAGGACTGGACAGGCGCGCATCAGAACCGAAATACAGCGTCGGGTTGGCAAACTCCAGAGCATAACTGCCGATGGCCAGACCGATCAGGTAGATACTGTCTTCAGTCAGGTCCCGGCCGGCGATGCCGCGGATATCGTAAGCACGGAACATGGCGTCGGTGATGAGGGTGGGGCGGTTATCCGGAACCGGCCGGGAGATGCCGTCCGGTGCAGTGGTATCAGGCATCTGGCTGGCTCGCCCTGATGCGCTCGGCAATCAGTGTCAGCATCTGCCGCGCGACCAGGTACTTGTTGGCCGGCCCCAGCTTTTGTGAGCCATCATGGCCCCACAGGGCGGTGGCGCAGATATCATCACTGTTGAAGGTGGCGGTCGCATCGTTGGCAAACAACAGGTCAAGGTTCTTGCGCTGCAGCTTCTCCCGCCCGTACTGCTCGATATGTTGCGTTTCGGCGGCGAAGCCGACCATCAGCGGGCGCTGTTTGCGTGCCGCCAGCGTGCCGATGATGTCGGGATTGCGTACCAGCGTCAGTTGCAGGGTGTCAGCGGTTTTCTTGATTTTGTGATCGCTGGTATCCGAGACCCGATAGTCTGCAACCGCAGCCACCCCAATAAACACATCGCTGTCATCGGCGCTGCCCAGACTGGCATCCAGCATTTGCTGCGCCGTTGTGACGTTGATGCATTGCACTCGATCAGGCACGGGCAGATTGACCGGCCCGCTGATCAGGGTCACGCGGGCGCCGGCCTGCACGGCCTCGGCGGCCAGGGCATAACCCATCTTGCCGGAGCTGTGATTGCTGATGAAGCGTACCGGATCAATGGCCTCTCGGGTCGGGCCGGCGGTGATGGTCAGATGCAGCCCGCTGAGCATGCCGGGCACAAACAGGCTGGCGCAGGCACGTGCGATATCCGTTGGCTCCAGCATCCGGCCCGGGCCGGTATCGCCGCAGGCCTGAGAGCCTTCGGCGGGGCCGGCAATATGGCAGCCGCGATCGCGCAATTTGCCCAGGTTGTCCTGGGTGGCCTGATTCAGCCACATGGCCTGGTTCATCGCCGGTGCCAGCATCACCGGGGCGCGGCTGGCCAGCAGCAGGGTAGTGAGCAGATCGCCAGCCTGACCGCTGACCATTTTGGCCAGAAAATCGGCGCTGGCCGGTGCGACGACGATCAGATCGGGCCAGCGTGCCAGTTCAATGTGGCCCATGCCGGCTTCCGCATCAACATCCAGCAGATCCAGGTGCACCCGGTGACCGGACAGGGCCTGCATGGTCAGTGGGGTAATGAATTCGGTCGCGGCCGGGGTCATCACCACGCGCACGTCGGCGCCAGCCTTGCTCAACAAGCGGGTCAGCTCGGCGCATTTGTAGGCCGCGATGCCGCCGGTCATGCCCAGCAGTATGCGTTTGTTGGCCAGCGTCGCCAGCGTGGCTGAATTTATGCCAGTGTCTTTCATGCAGTGTCCGTCCCCAAAGCGCCTTGATGCGCGCCTGATGCGTTACCGGCTGGCGACTGGCCGGCAGGTCTGTCTGGCATTCTATGCAACCTGGGGCCGTATCAGCAAGGCAAGTCCGTGGTGGCAATGCTATAAAACAGCAGGGATGCATCCGATCACTGCCTGGTTTCACGGAGGAAACAGCATGGGTATCAAGGATTGGCCGGCAAAGGAGCGGCCCCGGGAAAAACTGTTGCAGAGTGGCCCGGCGGGCCTGTCAGATGCAGAATTGCTGGCGGTGTTCCTGCGCACCGGTATGGTTGGTAAAAGTGCGCTGGACGTCGCCAGAGAGCTGCTCAGCGATTTTGGCAGCCTGACGCGCATTCTGTCCGCGACCATTGACGAGTTTTGCCGCAGGGACGGTCTGGGGCCGGGCAAATACGTGCAGTTTCAGGCGGTGCTGGAGCTGGCGCGGCGCTACATGGGCGAGCGGCTGGCAGAAAGTGACGCGCTGACCAATTCCGATCTGACCCGTGATTACCTACGGGCGCGCATGGGCGACTACCAGCAGGAAGTATTTGCCTGTCTTTATCTCAATAATCAGCATAGAGTGGTGGCCATGGAGGAGCTGTTTCGCGGCACCATCGATGGCGCCGCGGTGTATCCGCGCGAGGTGGTCAGGCGCTGTCTGCACAACAACGCGGCGGCGGTGATTTTTGCCCACAATCACCCCTCAGGGCTGGCTGAGCCCAGCCAGGCAGACATCGCCATCACCAATCGCCTGAAACTGGCCCTCAACACGATTGATGTGCGTGTGCTCGATCATGTCGTGGTCGGGCGAGCAGAAGTGGTGTCTTTTGCAGAAAGAGGGCTGTTATAGGCAAAATTGCTTGTTTTAGGGGCGCTATTTTGGTATAAAACGCAGCTCTTTTTTTCCGGCAGCACTTTTTCCGGTAACACCCAGAGCAGATTACGAAACCGTAACGAGGCAAGGTCATGGCTAATGTATGTATGGTAACCGGCAAGAAGCCGATTACAGGAAACAACGTCTCTCACGCGAACAATCGCACCCGACGTCGTTTTTCCCCGAATATCCACACACACCGTTTCTGGGTTGAGTCCGAGAACCGTTTTGTGAAACTGAAAGTGTCCACCAAAGGCATGCGCACCATCGACAAGAACGGCATAGATGCCGTACTGGTCAAAGTCCGCGCCAGTGGCATCAAGGTTTAAACAGCTCTGCGGCGTGATTTAAAGGCGCCCGCGGCGTCAATATAAAATGTATACAGACAGATGGTGAGCAGCGATGCGCGATAAAATTAAACTGGTTTCTTCCGCAGGCACCGGTCATTTCTACACAACCGACAAAAACAAGCGTACGACGCCTGACAAGATCGAAATCAAGAAGTTCGATCCCAAAGCGCGCAAGCACGTAATGTACAAAGAATCCAAGATCAAGTAAGACGGCTCTGGCCGGCATTGCCGCCGGTCAATCAGCTCTGACACTTCGTTTCGGTGCCATAAAAAACCCGGTCTGCTGGTCAGCAAACCGGGTTTTTGTGTGCCTGAACTGTCTGCTTTAAGCGACAGCCCTACTTCTGCTTGCTCAATGACTTGATCAGCTTCTGCGTGGTCGCCAGCAGCTTGGCATCGGTCTCAAACTCCTTCTTCAGCTTGCCGACTGTGGTCGACACCGTGCCATAACGTTTCAGCTTGAACAGTCGGGCGATGGTCTGCAGGGTCGAGGCCGACAGTTCCTGACACAGGTACATGGCCACCCAGCGCGGCACGTTCTTGGAGCCCGGACCGCGGGCGGCCTGGTAAATACTGTCTTCGGACACCTTGAACTGAGCAGCAACCGCGCTGACGATCTCCTTGCAGGCAGGCCGCCATTTGGCATTGGCACCGCGCGAGACGCCACGAGGTTTGCTGGCGCTGCGTTTGCCGCTGGCAAATTTGCGGAACTTCTCATCACCCATCACCGAGGACAGGTTCTTTTTCCCGTAAAAGTGCGCCAGTTCGTCATCAACACCGGCTTTTACGTAGTCGGCATAACGCTGATAGCGGCGATTGGCCGGGCCATCAATCTGAGCCAGTGCCTCGTCCCTCACCAGCCAGCTTTGCGGCTTGACCTTGTTGGTATAGGCGAGATAGCTGGACCAGGCATTACTGTCCAGATCCTGTTTGCGCACCCCCAGGTGAATATACCGGGTCAGCGGCAGCAGGTACGGGTCGGGCTGCACCAGCACTGCCTTGTAGCGACCCCGGAACAACGAGCCCTCGCTCTTTTTCAGACGCTGGTAATACTGCGTATACAGACCATCGATCTGACGCATAAAGCGGCTGAGGTTGCCTTCGGGGGTTTTGAGCAGCAGGTGATACTGGTCTTTGAGCAGGGAGTACGCATGAACCTGTACGTTCAGGCGCAGGCAGGTCTCATCAAGAGCCTGGAGGAACGCCTCGTAGTAGCGCGCGGAGGGAAATGCTTTTTGCCCTTCGACAGCAAAATTAGAGACGTGATAGTACGCATCGGGATATTCGATTCGAAGTGGACGAGCCATAAGCACTGTTCCTTGTTTTTTTTGTTATTAACGTGATGTTAAACTCTTGTTGTTGCTTATTTAATTAGAGTTGACCCCACATCGGGAACTATAGTGAACCAACTTTACGGCACAGGTCAATACAAACTTGTGAATCCGTCAGTTGCGTTTTGCGGGTGCGGTGGCAAGGGTAATCGCGCGTTTTGGCGCTGGCAGGCCTTCCACGCTAAGTGCCGGGTTATGCGGGTCCAGTCCGTCGCGCAACGACTGAAACGGCATCCAGGCGGTGCTGCGCTGTTCACGGCTATCGGTGACGCTGACATCCACCGTGCGCACATCCCGGAATCCGCAGCGCCGCAGCCAGCTTTCGGCGGTTGCCACCGAGGGTAAGAACCATACGTTCTTCATCTGACAGTAGCGGTCTTCCGGCATCAGTGCGTAACCGTCCGGTCCGTCAACAACCAGCGATTCCAGTACCAGTTCGCCGCCTTCACGCAGGCAGCTTTGCAGCTGAAACAGATGGTCAATGGGCGAGCGTCGGTGATAAAGCACGCCCATGGAAAACACCGTATCAAACAGCCCTGACTTGTCGGGAAATTGATCCAGGGTGATGGGCAGCACAAAAACAGCCAGGTGGCGCAGATAGTGCTGCATCAGGCGATACTGGAAAAAGTAGGCCGGATGCGGGTCTACACCCAGCACCAGCCCGGCATTCTCGCCGGCCATACGGTAGCAGTGGTAACCATTGCCGCAGCCGACATCGAGGACGCGTCGTCCGGCCAGTGGCTGAATGTGCGGCAGCAGGCGGTCCCACTTCATGTCCGAACGCCACTCGGTATCGATCTCCACGCCAAAGAAAGACCAGGGCCCCTTGCGCCAGGGCATGAAGGTACGTGCCGCGTTTTCCAGGGCGAGTTGCTGTTCCCCGGTGCAGTCGTCGGCCTGGCCGATACGCACCTGAGTAGCCAGGTCTATGCTGCTGGCCTGCATGGCCGGCAGCTGATCAAACATGGTCAGCCAGCGTTCGGTCAGGCCGTGGCCGCGGGCGTACAGGTAGTCTTCGCTGGCATAGTGACTGAGGGACTCCAGGGGGGTGCCGCGCAGCAGCTCAAGCAGGCGCTGGTCAGCGTCGGTATCACGGCCTTGCCACATCAGCGCACCGCTACCATGGAGGCAAAATTGAAACACTGAAACCAGACATCACAGGACTGGAAACCGGCCGCCTGCAGTCGCTGCTTGTGGTCATCGATGGTTTCCGGAATCAGCACATTTTCCAGCGCCGCGCGTTTCTGGCTGACTTCCAGTTCGGAGTAACCACGCGCCAGTTTGAACTCATGGTAAAGGTCGATGAACAGTTCGTTCAACGCGGGTGCCGGGAAACGTATTTTTTCTGACAGAATCAGGATGCCGCCCGGGCGCAGGCCATCACTGATCTTCTGGATCAGCGCAGCGCGCCGGGCGGGCGCAATAAACTGCAGGGTAAAATTCAGCACCACCACCGAGGCGTTGCTGATCTCGCTCTCGCACACATCTTCACAGATCACCGTGACCGGCAATGCCGCCGACCCGGGTTCGGCCAGGCTGCTTTCCAGCCGGGAGACCATGGCCGGTGAGTTGTCGATGGCAAACAGCCGGAAGTCCCGGTGTGGTATCTGGTGTGCCATGGCCAGGCTGGCGCCGCCCAGGGAACAGCCCAGATCGTAAATATTGGAACCAGGCGTCCCGTATCGTGCGGATAAAACACCGATCATTGACAGGATGGTGGCGTAACCTGGAACGGAGCGGTTGATCATGTCGGTAAATACCGACGCGACTTTTTCATCAAAGACAAAATCCGATTTTGTCTGCGCGCTGGCAAAAATGTCGTCGTACTGTTTGCCGCTGGTGGTCATGATTCCGGAACCGACTGATGGCCGGCGTCGCGCAGCGCCTGGCGAATGTGACAGGCTGTCCCGTACTGGGCTTCTTCCTCGCGTTCCTGCGCCAGGGCAAAATTCAGGTCACTGATGGCGTTGATGGGTATCAGGTGCAGGTGTGTGTGGCGCACTTCCAGCCCGGCTACCATCATGCCCACCTTTTCACAGGGGAACAGGTTGCGCAGTGTCCGCGACAGGATGCTGGCAACCTGAAAGACGTGGGCATTAAGCGCGGCATCCATCTCGTCCCAATGATCGACTTCTTCGTGCGGAATGACCAGCAGGTGGCCCTCCCGAATCGGTTTGATGGTCAGAATCGCAAAGCAACGGCCGTCATCCCACAGCACATGGCCGGGTAATTCGTCCTGACGGATTCGGGTAAAGAGGCTGCTCATGAGATCTGCCCTTGCTTGAGATTGGCAGCCCGGTACCGGGCCTGCAGGACGCTATTATGCGGGAATTCGTGTTACAGTCCAACCGCCAGCCACCCGCCAGGCTGAGGCAACAAGCTCTGAGAGTCCGGACCCTGACCCGTGTTTAATTTTTCGCTCAACCAGCGCCCCCAGGCCGATGAAGAAACCCTGACCGTGGACGGCCTGCCGTTACCCTGTCAGCTGGTGCGCAGTCGCCGCAAGAGTCTGGCCGTGCATGTGCGTCACGATCGCATAGAAGTGCGCGCGCCCTTGCGGATTGCCCGGCGGGAGATCCTGCAATTCCTGTCCCGGCATCAGGCCTGGGTCTGTCGCAAACACCAGGAGAAGGTTCAGCGCGCGGCAGAACACCTGTCCCTGGCAGATGGCAGCGAGATTCTGTACAAGGCGCGAACGCTCACCATTCGCCTGCAAAAGGCGCCACGGACCGCAGTGGCCGTCGGCGAGCGCGAGCTGACCATTAGTGGTCCGGATCTGGCACCGGACAAAGTGGCGGTCATCTTCAAAGGCTGGTTACAGGCACAGGCCAGGGCCTGGCTGCCGGCACGCACCCAGGCGCTGGCCGAACACCTGGGGGTGGGGACAAAACTCAGGGACGTGGTATTTCGCAAGACCAAAAGCAAATGGGGCCATTGCACCGCGCAAGGTCGTATTCAGTACAACTGGCTGATCATGCTGGCGCCCGATGGTGTCATCGACTACATGATCTGCCATGAGGTGTGTCATCTGTTGCACATGAACCACTCACCGGCCTACTGGCAGGCGGTGGCACGGGTTTGCCCGGACTACAAACGTTATGTCGGCTGGCTCAAGCGCCACGAACACCGGCTGTGGTTCTGATCAGGCACCCACCGCCTTGCTGCCGGTCAGACCACCGGCAGCAGACGCTTGCGTTGCAACACGGTGATGCCCAGCCCTGTGATCAGGAAGACCGCACAGACGGCGATCAGGAATACCTGGCTGAATCCGTAGAGTCCGCCAGCGGGAGTCACCAGCGCCAGACCGGCGATTGACACGCAGCCCCGCGACACCAGGCCCAGCTTATCCTCGCCGATGCGGCCAAAGCCCAGCAGGTAACCTTGCAGACCAGCGGAAATGAACGCCACACCGACCAGCGCCGTGCCCACATTCTGGGCAATGCCGGCGAACTCACCCTGCAGCAGCAAGGCGGGGTTGAGGACAAAAAAGAACGGTATGAAATAAATGATCGCCCCCAGGCGCATGGCTTCCCAGCCTGCGCGCATGGCCGAGACCTGCGCCACACTGGCGGCCGCGAACGCCGCGAGCGCCACCGGTGGCGTAATAAAGCTGAGCATGCCCCAGTACATGATGAACATGTGCGAAGCCAGCGGATCCAGGCCGGCATTGATCAGCGCCGGCGCCAGCACGATGGCCAGGAAGATGTAAGCAGCCGTCACCGTCATGCCGATGCCCAGCACAAAACTGGTCAGCGCGCCCATGATCAGCAGCACCAGCACATTGTCGCCCGCCAGATACACCAGATCGTTGGCCAGGGTGCCGGCCATGCCGGTGACCGCCAGTGAGCCGACAATCAGGCCAATGGCGGCCAGAATGCCGGCCAGCTCTGCCATCAGTCGGCCGGTGGCCGCCACCATCAGCAGAAACTTGTCCAGATTCATCTTGTGCATGGTGAACTGGTTGATGATCAGCAGCGCTGCAGTGGCAATAAACGGCGCAGTGGCCTCACGCTGCATGTACACCAGCATGACGGTCAGCACCACAAACACGGCAATGAAATACCAGCCTTCCTTGAACACCTTGCCCAGGCTGGGCAGTTCATCCCTGGGCAGGCCTTCCAGTTTATTGCGTGCCGCGTAGGCATCGATCTGCATGAACAGGCCGTAGAAATACAGCAGGGACGGCACGATCGCGGCTATCGCCACGGTGACATAACTCACGCCCAGGAAGCTGGCCATAACAAAAGCCGTGGCACCCATGATGGGCGGCATCAATACGCCGCCGGTCGATGCACAGGCTTCCACGCCGGCCGCGTAACCGCGCGAAAAACCGGTACGGCGCATGGCCGGGATGGACAGCGGACCGGTGGTCAGTACGTTGGTGATGGGGCCGCCACTCATGGAACCCATCAGACCACTGGAGAAGATCGCCACCTTGGCCGCGCCACCGCGTTTGTGACCCAGCAGGGCGAAGGCAAAGTTGATGAAAAACGGCCCGCCGCCGGTGTACTGAAGTGCCACCCCGAACAGAATGAAACCGAATACCAGCATGGCAAAGGAATTGAGCGCCACGCCAAACAGGCTTTCCTCACCGAGCACGTGGAAAATCGCCACATCATGAATCGGCATGCCGATTCCTGCAATCACATCGGGCATGCGGTCGGCATAAGTGGGATACAGCGACAGCACCAGCACAATAAAGAAAATCGGCCAGCCACCGGCGCGGCGTCCGGCTTCCAGGATGATGGCCCAGGTGATCAGCGCCAGCACAATACCTTCAACCGGCGCGGCGTATTCCCAGGCATCGAGAATGATACGTTCGGCATTCCAGGCAAAATAGGTAAAGATGACGGCAATGGCGGCCATGATCACCTTGTCGTACCAGGGCACAAAATTCAGGTTGCTCTTGTGCGAAGGAAAGGTGATGAACACCATGATCAGCATCAGGCCGGTAATCAGATACAGGTAACGCCCGTCCAGCATGGTGAAATCAACAAAAAACCCCAGTGCAAAAATCTGGTTGATGGCCAGCATCGACGCCAGTGCTGTCAGGGTCGCCATCACCACCCGCCAGTTTTTGGTCAGTTCCCGGTAGCGGCCAATGGCGGGCAGCTCGCTGTCATCTTCTTTGGGCGGCTTGATCGGTGGAATAATACTGTTACTCATGGGCAGTCATCTTGTTAGGAAATTTTTTTTGAATGATGATGGCGTGTGCTACTGGGTTTCGGCAAGCGTCACCAGGCCCAGCTCAGCCAGTCGCTGCTCCCGGTATGCCAGCCAACCGGCCTCGAATTCATCGCGTTCTTGCGGGGCAGAAACATTGTATTCCTGCCAGGCGTCCATCAGCACACGCTGCCGGTTCAGGTTGTCCTGCTGTTTGGCTTCGGCTTCCGGTGTCCAGATGCCGATCTCCCGGAAATAGGCGATGGCCCCTTCGTGGTAGGGGATAAAGGCATTCTCCAGCTGCTGTCCGTTGATGCGCCAGCCGTTGGCCCCCGGCGCTGAATTCTTGTACTCATCATAGTGCAGGGCAATGACCTTGGTCATGCCATAAACCATGTCAGTGTCCGCGTCTTCCATGGCCACCAGCAGCGGGTAGGCAGAGGTGAACACCTCGATGCCTTCGTCTTCATCAATGGCCGGACCTTCGGTGGCAACATGTGGCACATACCAGGGCAGGCGGTCGCGGACGCGCTGCACGGCCTCGCGATCTTCAGGGGGGAACTCAACCCAGTACAGTCCGCGGGGAGAGGTCTCCAGGCGCAGAAAGGGCGGCGAGTTGCAGGCACCGCCAGCGACATCGGCGCGGTTATTGATCACCGCATCAATGGAGGCGTTGTAACCGCCCACTTCGACCATTTCCACGTCATCCCAGGTCAGATTGGCATAGGACAGCAGGGCGGTCAGGGCGTTGTTCAGCGACGGTGCACCCTGTACCCAGGTGACACGCTTGCCGCGCACATCTGCCACTGCCCGGATGTCGGCGTCTTCCGCCGTAGCCAGGCTGAATGAGCAACTGGTGGAGTAATTGGACAGGACTGCCCGGATGGGCTGTGGACCCCAGATGCGGGAGGCAAAGTTGAGGATGCCTTCCTGGGCGTAGACGGCCTCTGAACCACCGGCTGACATGTGTACGCGTCCCGCGTTGAGTGTCGCCAGTCGCGAAACGTCATTACGACCGGGTACCACACGCAGATTGACACCGTACTGGCGCTGCAGGATGTTGCCAATGGCGACCGCCTGGCTGTAACCACCGGTGCCGGTGGGATAGGCGGACCAGGCGACGGTGCGGGGCATGTTGAGCTGACCGGCCAGCGGGTTTTCCGGCAACTCCTCGACACCGCATGCGGCCAGTGCAGAGGCGGACAGTGCCAGGATGCCGGCCTTGACGAGGCGGCGGGCACGGCTTGGGACCAGTGTATGCATCGGTTGTTGGACTCCTGATGGGGCGGATGCAGCCTGGTTTTTCCGGGGAAAACTGCCCGGTGCTTGTTATTGTCAGGCTGATTACTTAACGCTGAAGAATAGCGTAGCTGCCCGGGCATTGCCAGAAGAGTGGACAACCGTTCGTCTACCGGGGGCCGGATCATGGCGGGATTTCCGAAAACGGCGACTAAACCGGTGACCCTGACAACGCGGTATTACATGATCATGACAGTTGCGTTGGTTGATACTCAAATACCAGATCCCAGACGCCGTGGCCAAGCCGGTGACCGCGGCGCTCAAACTTGGTTTCCGGTCGACCGGTGTCGTGTGCGTAGGCGCCAGCGCCGGCGGTATTGGTCAGTGCCGTGGCTGCGCTCATCACCTCCATCATGTGCTCGGCATAGGGCTGCCAGTCGGTGGCCAGATGGATGGTGCCACCTGGCACAAGCTTGGTGGTCAGGTCGGCAATAAAGGCCGGTTGCACGAGTCGGCGCTTGTTGTGCTTTTTCTTGTGCCAGGGGTCCGGGAAAAAAATCTGCACGGTGTTCAGTGAATGATCGGCGATACAGCGCGCCAGTATCTCCACCGCATCATGGCAATAGATACGCAGGTTGGTCAGCCCCAGGCGCTTGATATGGCCCAGCAGTTTGCCTACACCGGGGCGATGCACTTCAATGCCGATAAAGTCCTTCTCCGGACTGGCGGCGGCCATCTCGGCCAGCGAATCACCCATGCCGAAGCCAATTTCCAGCACCAGCGGTGCCTGTCGTCCAAACAGGGCTTTGGGATCCAGCAGGCTGGTGGTGTCGTCGATCACATATTGCGGCCAGTACTTTTCCAGCGCCTCCTTCTGTGAGGCGGTCTGGCGTCCGGCGCGGATGACAAAACTGCGCAGCGGTCGGTGATGTTCAGTTCCGGTCTGGGCTGTTTCGGTCTGACCTGCGTCGGTCTGGCCATTGCCGGTATCGTGTTCGGAAGTGCTCATGGGGAATCCGCTGTCAGAAAAAGGTGCCATCGATGGGCGACGACGCACTGGCGTACAACTTGCGCGGCATGCGACCGGCGAGCCAGGCTTCACGGCCACTGGCGACCGCCTTCTGCATCGCCGAGGCCATCAGTATCGGGTCACCCGCTTCAGCAATCGCGGTATTCATCAGCACGCCGTTACAGCCCAGCTCCATGGCAATGGTGGCGTCCGACGCGGTGCCGACACCGGCATCCACAATAATGGGGACGGAGGCATTTTCCAGAATCATGCGGATATTGTAAGGGTTGCGAATACCCAGTCCGGACCCGATGGGTGCGCCCAGTGGCATGACCGCGATGCAGCCGATTTCTTCCAGTCGCTTGGCAATCAGCGGGTCATCACTGGTGTATACCATGACATCAAAACCATCAGCCACCAGTTGTTCGGCGGCCACCAGGGTTTCCGTGACGTTGGGGTACAGGGTTTTCTGGTCGCCCAGCACTTCCAGTTTCACCAGTTTGTGGCCATCCAGCAGCTCGCGCGCCATGCGGCAGGTGCGCACGGCATCGGCAGCGTTATAGCAGCCTGCGGTGTTGGGCAGGAAGGTATATTTATCCGGCGAGATCACTTCCAGCAGACTGGGTTCGTCCTTGTGCTGGCCCAGATTGACACGGCGGATGGCAACCGTGATCATCTCCGCGCCGCTGGCTTCCAGAGCCGCCAGGTTTTGCTGGAAGTCGGCATACTTGCCGCTGCCAATAATCAGTCGCGACTGGTAGGTTTTTCCAGCCAGTACCAGCGGCTTGTCCTGGTTTTGTCGAGTGTTTTGCATAGGTGTGTTCTCGGGCATGGGTCGGTAAGTGTCGGTGCGGGCCGGGCTCAGCCGCCGCCAATGGCGTGCACGATTTCTACACGGTCGCCATCGTTCAGCAGGTGTTGCCGGTGCAGGCTGCGCGGCACGATGTCCGCATTCACTTCCACGGCCACCCGGCCCCGTGTCATCTCCAGTTGGGTCAGCAGGTCATGGACACTGGTGTTGTTGTCCAGCGCCATGGGCTCACCATTTACCAGAATGTTCATGTGCAGTTCCTTGCCGGCACCCGGCGCTTACAGGGTTCGTCCGGCCAGCATGGCAAAGGCAAGCAGCGCCCAGCCGATCAGGAACGCCACACCGCCGATCGGGGTGATAGCGCCCAGCCAGCGGATCCCGCTCAGGCTCAGCACGTACAGGCTACCGGAGAAAATCACGATGCCGACCACAAAGGCCCAGCCGCTGGCGCGTAACAGGGCCGAATCGCTCAGCTGCATGGCCAGCAGGCCCACGCCGAACAGCGCCAACGCGTGGTACATCTGGTACTGCACACCGGTCTGGAAGATGGCGAGCAGGTCTTCGGGCAAACGGTTTTTCAGGCCATGCGCGGCGAATGCCCCCAGGCCCACCGCAATGAACCCGTTAATGGCAGCAAGGGCGATAAACAGACTGGGCATGATGGCACTCCGGCAGTGTCGTGAATCAGGCGTTGTATTAAAACAAAAAAGCCGCTGTCGTTAGCAGCGGCTTCCGAAAGGCACGCAAATCTAAGCCGTATCAGACAGGGTCCTGAGTTAAGCTACCATGGCGCCACGCACCTTATTCATGGCGTTCTTTTCCAGCTGCCGAATACGCTCGGCCGACACATTGTACTTGGCGGCCAGGTCATGCAGCGTCGCCTTCTGGTCGGACAGCCAGCGGCTGGTGATGATGTCGCGGCTGCGCTCATCCAGTTCGTTCATGGCCAGATACAGGTTGCTGTTCTGCTCTTCTTCCCACTCGTTTTCTTCAATATCGAGCGCCATGTCGGAACTGTCATCCTGCAGGTAATACGCCGGTGCCTTGTAGGCCTCGTCGTCGTCTGCTTCAGACGCAGCGTCGAAGGCCGTGTCATAGGAGCTCATGCGGCCTTCCATCTGGCGCACGACGGTGGCATCCACGCCCAGATCATTGGCCACGGCCTGTGCTTCATCGTTGCTCAACCAGCCCAGACGCTTTTTGGCACTGCGCAGGTTAAAGAACAGTTTGCGCTGTGCCTTGGTGGTGGCGATTTTTACGATACGCCAGTTGCGCAGGATAAATTCGTGCATTTCTGCCTTGATCCAGTGCACGGCAAAGGAGACGAGGCGTACGCCCATTTCCGGGTTGAAACGTTTAACGGCCTTCATCAGGCCTACATTGCCTTCCTGAATCAGATCAGCCTGGGACAGGCCATAACCGGAGTAGCTGCGGGCCATGTGCACAACAAAGCGCAGGTGCGCGAGCACCAGCTGGCGGGCTGCTTCAAGATCTTCTTCATAATAGTACTGATTCGCCAGTTCCAGCTCCTGCTCGGCAGTCAGTACAGGAATGCTGTTGACCGACGTCACATAGGCAGATAGGTCGCGACCCGGTACGGCCGGGCCGACTAGTTGCAAACTCTTGGCTGTTGTCATATTTCCTATGCTCACAATGTTTCTGAGTATGTCCGGACGTGCAATAGATTGAATCTGCAAACGTTCTACATCTGTAACTGTTTCGACTTTAACAAACGGCGCCCTGTGTATATGATCGGGCACCTTAACGACCTTATTCTACCACTTTTTCTTGCACGAGTGATTATCTGATGTCCAGTCCCGCAGATTTCAAGGGCCACAGAGCCCAAAAAACCGGTTTTTTTGCTTTTCCCGCACCCAGTGCCGCTTTCTCCACAAAAATGCTGGCGCCGGTGGCACTGGCCGTGCTGTTGAGCCATTGCTCACCGCCTCAGGATACGCCAGCACAGCAGGCGGCTCAAGCACCGCAAAATGAGGCCGTCGAGACCAGCGACCTGGGCCTGGGCGTCGATCTGGACAATATGGATCGTAGCGTGCGCCCGCAGGACGACTTCTTTGAATACGTCAACGGCGGTTGGGTGGAGCAGAACCCCATTCCCTCAGATCGTTCTCGCTGGGGCAGCTTTGACGAACTGCGTGAGGCTGCGGAGGCTGATGTGCTGGCGATTCTGCGTGAAGCCGCTGCAGAAGGCGCAGAGCAGGGCACGCTGACACAAAAAATCGGCGACATGTTTACCGCCTTCATGGATGCCGAGGCCATTGAGGCCCTGGGCGTGACACCACTGACTGATGACCTGGCGCAAATTGACGCGCTCGGCAGTCATGACCAGTTGCTGAATTTCTGGGCGGGTGCCGCCGAACATCGCCGTATGGCGCCGTTTGGCTACAGCATCAGCCAGGATCAGGGACAGTCCGACCAATACATTACCACCGTTGGTCAGTCCGGGCTGGGCCTGCCGGATCGCGATTATTATGTCAGCGACAGCGAACGCTACCAGACCATCCGCGACCAGTACGTGGCGCATATCAGCCAGATGTTCGAGCTGGCCGGCCTGCTGACCGGTGATGAGGCGCAGGCCGCCGCTAACCGGGTGCTGGCGGTGGAAAGCCGCATTGCCCAGGGGCACTGGACGCGGGTGCAGAACCGTGATCGCACGGCCACCTACAACCGCATGACCCCGGATGAACTGGCAACACTGGCGCCGGATCTGGACTGGGCCCGTTATCTTGACGATGCCGGCCTCGGCAGCATCGATGCGCTGGTCGTGCGCCAGCCCACCTACCTGCAGTATGTGGCCAGTTTTTATCGCGACATCGACGTAGCCGACTGGCAGGACTACCAGCGTTATCATCTGCTCAGAATGTCGGCGCCGTATCTGTCGACCGCCTTTGTTGATGCGCATTTCGATTTCTTCGGTCGCACGCTTAGCGGTCAGCCGGAAATGCGCAGTCGCGAAAAGCGTGCGGTAAACACGGTTGACTCGGTACTCGGCTTTGCCGTGGGACAGGAGTACGTTGAGCGGCACTTTCAGGCCGAAGCGCGCGAGCGTATGGACGCCCTGGTGCGCAACCTGCTGGCGGCCTTTGAAGTGGCCATCGATGATCTGGCGTGGATGACGCCTGATACCAAAGTCGAAGCGCAGGCCAAGCTGGCCCGCCTGAACACCAAGATTGCCTACCCTGACCAGTGGCGCGACTACGATTGTGTGCAGATCAGTGCCGATGACCTGCTGGGCAATATCACCCGCGCCAATCGCTGCGAATACGAGCGCATGATGGCGCGACTGGGTCAGCCTGTGGATCGTGAAGAATGGTTCATGACGCCACAGACAGTGAATGCTTACTACAGCTCTACCATGAATGAAATCGTGTTCCCGGCCGCCATTCTGCAGCCGCCATTCTTTAACGTCGAGGCTGATGACGCCATCAACTATGGCGCCATCGGCGCCGTCATTGGTCACGAGATTACCCATGCCTTTGACGACCAGGGGCGCCGCTCGGACGGCGACGGCAATCTGCGTGACTGGTGGGCAGATCTGGACGAGCAGCAGTTCAGGGAACGTGCCGACCTGATGGTGGCCCAGTTTGATGCCTACGAACCGATCGAAGGCATGAACATTCAGGGTGCGCTGGCGCTGGGTGAGAACATTGCTGACCTGGGCGGCCTGACCGTGTCCTATCAGGCCTGGCAGCGCAGTCTGCAGGGTCAGCCATCCCCGGTGATTGAAGGGTTCACCGGTGAGCAGCGCTTCTTCATGGGCTGGGGGCAGATCTGGCGCATCGCCTTCCGCGACGAAGCCCTGCGTCAGCAATTGATTACCGGCCCGCATGCTCCCGGTCAATACCGCGTGCGTGGTGCCCTGTCGAATATGCCGGAGTTCTACGAAGCGTTTGATGTCAGCGAAGGCGACGGCATGTACCGCGAGCCGGATGTACGCGTCAAAATCTGGTAGCAGCCCTGAGCGGGTAAATAGCCCTGAGCGGACACTAGAATTTCGAAAAGTGACGCGACACTGACAGACGGGCACCCAGCCAGCCCAGCGCTGCACTGCCACCAAGCAGGACAGCGCTGGCCGTGACACCCATGCCCAGCAATTGATACTGCGCGCCGTAATAGGCCAGTAACTGCGACGCCGGGCCGCGCAGTATCAGCATCAGCAGGGCCAGCATCAACCAGGCCAACGCGCCGCCCAGCAGGCCATACCAGAGCCCGGTGTATAAAAACGGGCGTGCCATAAACGCACGGGTGGCGCCAATCAGATTCATCACCCGTATCTCCGCCTCGCGACTGGCAATACTGGTGCGGATACTGTTGCCGGTGATAAACAGCACCGCCAGCGACAGCACGGCGATCAGCGCAAGCACCGCCCGCCGGGTCAGGTTCAGGAAACTGTCCAGACGCTGCAGCCAAGCCTGATCCATCTGTACAAATGCCACCGCAGGCTCGTCACTGAGCAGCGCCTGCAGCTGCTCGGCAGTCTCAAATCGGGTGTCGGCCAGCTGGACCACCACGCTGGCGGGTAGCGGGTTCTCAGCCAGCGTGTCAACCACATCCCCCAGGCCAGACCATTCCGCGAAGTCGGCCGCGGCCTGTTCTGGGGAGATATAACGGGTGTCGCTGACCCGCTCATGGTTTGCCAGGCGTTGCTGCAGTTCACTGACCGTGTCTGCGTTGGTATCTGCCTGCAGGTAGGCCGTCACCAGATTGGCCTGCGCCAGGCTGCTGTCAAACTGGCTCAGGTTTTTCCCGGTCACATACAGCAACGCTGGCAGCAGCAAAGCAATGGCAATCACCGCCAGGGTCATCGCCGAGCTTGCCGGCTGTTGCCACAGGCGGCGCAGTGCATCCACGGCACAGTCGCGGTGTAGCGTCAGCCAGGCGAACCAGCGCTGACTGGCGGACAGCGAGACCTTGCTGTTGCTCCTGGTGTTGGTCCTGGCCGTCATGGTGCCGTTCCCCTGCGACTGGGCTGGTGTTCATCCTTGATCAGCCGGCCTTGCTCCAGCGTCAGCATGCGATGCTTCAGCCGCGTGATCAGTGACAGGTCGTGGCTGGCAATCAACATGCATACGCCCACCTGGTTGAACTGTTCAAACAGCACCATGATCTCCGCCGCCAGTTCCGGGTCCAGATTACCGGTAGGCTCATCGGCCAGCAGGATCTGTGGTCGATTGACCACCGCACGGGCGATACCCACACGCTGCTGCTCGCCGCCCGAGAGCGTGATCGGGTTGAGTTTCTCCTTGTCCAGCAGACCCACCTTGTCCAGCGCGGCGCGCACCCGCCGGGCGGCTTCGTACCGGTCGTAGCCTTCTATCTGCAGGGGCAGCATGACGTTGTCGAATACACTGCGGTCGAACAGCAACTGGTGATCCTGAAACACGACACCAATGCGGCGGCGATAATAGGGCACCTGGCGGGCAGGCAGGCGGTTGATATTGCGACCGCTGACCAGAATCTGACCCTGATTGAGCTCCTCGGTGAGCATGATCAGTTTCAGCAGCGTACTTTTGCCGGCGCCGGAACGACCGGTGAGAAAAGCCATTTCGCCTTTTTCCAGCTCAAACGATACCTGTTTGAGTGCTTCATGCCCGCCCGGGTAACGCTTGCTGACATCGTCAAAGCGGATCATGGGCTATTGGGTGCCTTGTCAGCTGAATCAAACAGCGCGGCCACAAACTGGTCTGCATCGAACGGGCGCAGATCCTCCGCCTGTTCACCGATACCGATAAAGCGGATGGGCAATTTCATGGCGTTGGCAATGGCAAACACCATGCCGCCTTTGGCGGTGCCATCCAGCTTGGTCAGACACAGCCCGGTCAGTCTGACGGCATCATTAAAGCTTTTGGCCTGACTCAGGGCGTTCTGCCCGGTGGTGGCATCCAGCACCAGCATCACTTCATGGGGCAAATGCTCATCCTGCTTTTTCAGCACCCGAACGATCTTTTCCAGCTCCTGCATCAGGTTGGCCTTGTTATGCAGACGGCCGGCGGTATCCGCGATCAGTACATCGACACCGCGGGCCTTGGCGGCCTGATAGGCATCAAAAATCACCGACGCACTGTCAGACCCGGAGGCCTGCGCGATCACCGGCACCTGATTGCGCTCACCCCAGGTCTGCAACTGTTCCACGGCAGCGGCGCGGAAGGTGTCGCCGGCCGCCAGCATGACTTTACGGTTTTCCTGCTGGAAGCGGCGCGCCAGTTTGCCGATGGTTGTGGTTTTGCCAACGCCGTTAACACCGACCACCAGAATCACATAAGGCCGGGTTTCGCGGGGAATTTCCAGGGGCGCGGTGCATGGCGCCAGCAGTTCGCGCAGTTCGCTTTGCAGTTGCGCCATCAGCGCATCGCCATCATTGAGCTGCTTGCGTTTCACCTTGGCGGTCAGCGCAGCGATGACCCGATCCGTGGCCTCAATGCCCAGGTCCGCAGTCAACAGTTGCATCTCGATATCATCAAGCAGGTCGGCATCAATGGTCTTGCGTCCGCCCAGTATCGTCCCCAGGCCCTCGGCCAGGTTGCTGCGGGTGCGGCTCAGGCCCTGTTTGAGGCGGCTGAAAAACCCACCGGCAGGGGCAGCTGGTTCGCTGGCCGGTGATGGCGCTGCAGTGGCCTGGGTCTCCGCTGGTGGTGTCGGTGTGGCCTCGGGGTTGGCTACTGGACTGGATTCAGCACTGGCGTCAGATCCGGTTTCGGCGTGGGGGGCATCTGTGGCCGGTGTCTGGTCAGCGGGGTCTTTGCGTTTTTTCTTGAAACCGAACATAGATGGCGTACTCGAAATACAGACGAACGAAAAACGCTAGTCTAGCATTTTCGGGCGCTATCGAATAAGTACGACGTGCCCGCCAGACTTTCCCGACAGATTTGCCCGCTAAAGCTGCCCAGGTAAAGTTAGCCTGCAGGAATGGCAGCGGGCAGGTTACAATGCCAGTCCCGTTAACCTGACTGTGACAACTCCGGACCCCGTGCCCAGAAGATCTCCCGGCAACAAGGCAGCGGGCCAGCGCAACACGCTCCGTATTATTGGCGGGCAGTGGCGCGGCCGCAAGCTGCAATTCCCCGATGTCCCCGGCCTGCGCCCCACCGCAGACCGGGTTCGCGAAACCCTGTTCAACTGGCTGCAGGGCTGGGTGCTGGATGAGGATTGCCTGGACCTGTTTGCTGGCAGTGGTGCCTGCGGTCTGGAAGCGCTGTCGCGCGGTGCCCGCTCCGCGGTGTTTGTGGATGCCTCCCGCGACGCCACTAGCAGCATTCAGGCGCATCTCCAGCTGCTGGGTGCGGCCAATGCCTCGGTGGTGACAGCCTCCGCCACGCAGTGGCTGGACAACACCACGGCCAGCAAATTCGGTCTGGTGTTTCTGGACCCGCCGTTTGCCGACAACGCGCTGGCCGACATCGTGCAGCAGCTCGAGGCCAGCGGCATGCTCAAGCCCCGGGCGCATGTCTATCTGGAATCCGGCCAGGATCTGGCGGCCATGCCGTTGCCCGGCAACTGGACCGCCCGTCGCAACCTGCGCGCCGGCGCCGTTTATTATGGTTTGTATGAAAGGCATGGTCTGAACGAGGCAAACCAATGACCGGACTGCCGCCCGCAAACACGACGCTGACCGCGCCCTGGTGGCTGCCCGGCGGGCATCTGCAGACCATCTGGCGCAAACTGGCGACGACGCCTTCGCTGATCCGGCAGCGCCAGCGCATTGAATTGGCTGACGGTGACTTTATTGATGTCGATCATCTGTCAGCGGCAGGCAACAACAAACCACTGGTATTTCTGCTGCATGGCCTGGCCGGCTGTTCGGCATCCCCCTATATCCTGGCCATGCAACACACTCTGCACACTGCCGGCTACGACAGTGTGGCGATGAACCTGCGCGGCTGCAGCGGCGACCACAATCGCCTGGCCATTGCCTACCATTCCGGTTGCTCTGATGATGTGGAAGAGGTCATCGCCGCGCTGATGGCACAGCAGCAACGGTCGCTGGTGGTGATCGGTTACTCGCTGGGCGCCAATGTGCTGGTCAAGTGGCTCAGCGAAACCCGCTTCCGGGACCGGCTGCACGCCGCTGTCAGTGTCTCCAATCCGTTTGCACTGGACCTGTGCTGCGCACAGATGAAGAGCGGCCTGGCGTATTGGTACGGGCGCTATTTCCTGCGCCGTCTGCGCACCGATCTGCAGCAAAAACAGGCTGCCTTCCGGCAGCAGGGGCAGGACCAGGAAGTTGAACGTATCCGCCAGCTTGGCCCGCTGGACGGCCTGCAGACACTGTGGGCGTTTGATGATGCGGTCACCGCGCCCCTGCATGGTTTTGCCGGCGCCGAAGACTACTACCAACGCTGCAGCAGTCGTCAGTTCATTGCCGACACGCCAGTGCCCACACTGATCGTGCACAGCCACAATGATCCCATCATTCCGCTGCGCTCGCTGCCGTCGCCAGACCAGATGCCGGCCCAGGTGAGTTGGGAAATACTGCCCTTCGGCGGTCATGTGGGGTTTGCGATGAAGGGCCAGAATGACTGGTTGGAGCGTCGCATACTGCGCTTTATTGAGCTGACATAGCCCAGATCCTGGTGTACTGTAGGCGGCATTTGACGCGACAGGACTGTGCACAGTATGAAAACAGCGGTTTACCCGGGGACGTTCAATCCCATTACCAACGGCCACATCGATCTGGTAGAGCGTGCCTCACGGCTGTTCGATAACGTCATCGTTGCCATCGGCGTCAACAAACAGAAGACGACTTCACTGTCGACCGACAAGCGCGTGGCGCTGGCCCGCAAGGTGCTGGCGCATGTCGACAATGTTGAAGTGGTGGCCTTTGAAACGCTGCTCATTGAGTTTGTCCGCCAGCGTGGTGCCAGTGTCATTCTGCGTGGCCTGCGTACAGTGGCGGACTTTGAATACGAGTTCCAGCTGGTGGGCATGAACCGCGCGCTGGATCCGGGCATCGAAACCATCTTCATGGCGCCGGATGAGCACTTGTCCTACATCTCCTCAACGCTGGTGCGCGAAATTGCTTCCTACGGTGGCGATATCAGCCGCTTTGTGCATCCACTGGTGGCGGAAGCCATGCGTGAACACCTGGCGGAACAGCGGGCCGCCCAGCAGTAATCCGGGCACCACGATCAGCGCTGGCAGCGTTTGCAGAACACCGTGCTGCGGGCGCTCAGCCTTACTTCCTGCAGGGTGCCACCGCACTGCTTGCAGGCTTCGCCAGCGCGGCCATAGACCAGCAATGACTGCTTGAAATAACCCGGTTTGCCATCCCCACCAACAAAATCCCGCAGCGTGGTGCCGCCCACGGTAATGGCATGGGCAATGACCTGCTTGATGCTGGCTACCAGCCGTGCCATGCGCACCCGCGACACCGAGCCCGCTTCCGCCAGCGGCCTGATACCAGCCATGAACAGGGCTTCATTGGCATAGATATTACCCACACCCACCACCACATGGCTGTCCATGATAAAGCTCTTGACGGGCATCTTGCGGCCCCGGCTGCGCATGAACAGATAGGCCGTATCAAAGTCGTCTGCCAGTGGTTCGGGACCCAGGCTGGCCAGCAGGGGATGCTCATCAATGGCAGCGCCGCTCCACAGCACACAGCCAAAGCGGCGGAGGTCGGTGTAGCGCAGCATCTGGCCGTGACCGAACTCGATATCAATATGGTCATGTTTGGCTGCCGCCATCCCGGTTGGCAGGATGCGTACGCTGCCGGACATGCCCAGATGAATAATTATGTGCCCTGCCGTTGTCTCTATCAGTATGTACTTGCCGCGGCGACGGGTGGCCAGCACGGTCTGGCCGGGCATCAGGGCGGTGATCTGCGGCGACACCGGCCAGCGTAGCTGGCTTTGTCTGATGACACTGCGGGTGATGGTCCGGCCGCAAATATGTGGGTCAATGCCGCGGCGGCTGGTTTCGACTTCGGGTAGTTCTGGCATGCGGTCAGTTTTCGATTTTGTGGCTGAAATCAGCAGTTTGTGACGAAAATATATCAGCCGGTTTTGTGAACCAGGCTATTGTATCTGTTCAGTTGTCGCGTATTCTGGTGTAACGTTGAACCATGATCTGACATCAAATACAGCATAAGACAGTACCGGAGATTCCGCCATGTGTTTCCGAACCATCTGCGCAAAGTCGTCAGCGACTCGGACGATCAATCCACTGTCAGCGGTTGCACTGACAATGTCGTTACTCTGGCTGCCGGTCACGGTGGTGGCGGATGGCAATGACGCCGAACAGCCCTGGGTCACCAGTCTGGCCCCTGCACAGGCGATACCGGCTTTGCGTGAATCCATTGAGGTGCTTGAAGGCAGTGGCGATACCTGGCATCCCGATATTGCCGAGTCGACCCTGAGTCTGGCCCGGCATGTCCAGGAAACCGGCGACCACGTGGAAGCCATCGCCCTGCTGGAACGTGCGGTGCACGTCAGTCGCGTCAATCACGGTCTGTTCAGTCTGCAACAGGTCAGCGCGCTGGAAATGCAGATCGACAGTCATATTGCCCTGGGTCAGTGGGCCGAGGCTGACGGGCTGCAGCAATACCTGTTTTACGTGCACAGCCGGGCCATGGACGACACCGACCCGGCCCTGATACCGGCGCTGGAAGCCTATGCCCAATGGAACATCCAGGCCTTCCGGCGACGGCTGGGCGAAGTGCCGTCCGTCCGCCTGGTTGATGCCTTTCATCTGTACAGTGTCGCCCTGTCGATTGTTGACAAGGACCCGGTGCTGACCGGCCAGTCACGGGAAATGATGCTGGAGCGTCTGGCCTACGTGGCCTGGCTGATGGCACGGACCGGTGCCCAGGATCGGCAGCAGGCCCAGTATACCAACCTCAGAATGGTTGATGACGACTGGGTCAATCAGGTCACCGAGCGGCGTTACCGACGCTACAACAACCCGTTTCTGCAGGGCGAGTATGCCCTTGAGCAGATTATTGCCATGCGCGCTGATCGCCTGGCCTCCGTGGAAGCGGCGGGTGTGACCGGAGAGGCACGAGACCAGCTGCTGGCGGCACATACCAATGCCATTCTGGATCTGGCCGACTGGTACCTGCTGTTCGAGCGCCGTAACGCCGCTCTTGATGTCTATGAAAGCGCCTGGGCAACGCTGCAGGATGAGGACGAAACGCTTCAGCGCCGGGTCTTTGAGCGCATCGTCATGCTGCCCAGATTTGAACCGGAACGGCAGCCCACGGGTGATGCCCTGCCCAGCCGGGAAATGCTGGCCACGGCCGGGTCAATTTCCGGAACACCGGTGATGGCCGGTCGTGAGCCGCCGGAGAGCGACGAGGCGGCGCCTGCAGTGCCCTATGTGATCATGGAGTTTGATGTCAATCAGTACGGACGCGCGGTCAATGTGGACATTCTGGAGTCCTGGCCTGAGGACGACGTGGGCATGCATCGGCGCCTGATCGGTGCGCTGCGCGATAGCAGGATGCGGCCAATTTTCCGGGATGGCAGCGCCTCGCGCGTCGAGGATCTGGTCTACCGCTTTCCCTACCAGATTGAAAGTGACATGACTGAAACGCAATAATGATGCCGTGAGCCGGTCTTTATTACGGTACACTTTAAACACTGCGATCTGCGGTTGGAGTCAGTGAACATGAATATGCCACGCACCCGAATTCTGTTAAGCCTGAGCGTCACCGCGCTGCTGCTCAGCGCGTGTGAATCCACGCAGCAGTCGCAGCAATCGTCCAGCATGCCCCAGATGCCGTCCTCCTCGTCGTCCTCGTCATCATCGTCCAGCAGCAGCTCGTCGTCGATGCCGTCATCGTCATCGTCTTCATCTTCGTCGATGCCGTCCATGCCTTCGTCGTCGTCATCTTCTTCCTCGTCGTCTACGCGTTCCATGCCCTCGAGCAGTTCCTCGGGCTCGCAGGCCAGCAGCGCCGGTGCCAGCAGCAGTTCCGGCTCTGCCAGCGCCTCAGGTTCAGGCCTGCCGGACTTCTCCAGTGGGCGCAGTTCATCTTCCGGTGGCGCAACCACCGCAGCCGGAGGCGCGATGCCCCCCGGTGGACGCCCGGGTGTGCCCGGAGACGGCAGTGCCAGCGAGGCGGCCGGTAGTTCATCGGCCGGCGGCGCCACAACAGCCGGCAGCGGCGGACTGGATGCGTACGGTAGCCGCAGCCGCAGCGGCGGTCTGAACCGGATTCCACCGGCCAGCACGGCTGGTGCAGGCGGGCAGACCGGCAGCCAGGCAGGCACTGCTGGCGCAGGTGATACCGGCAGCGCTGATACGGGCAATGGTCCGGGTGCCGCCAACCGGGACGGCACTGGCCAGGGAGCCGGACAGTCCGGTTCCGGGCAGGGCGGTGGTGGTAGCGCCAACAGCGGTTCAGGTAGCGGCACGATTGCCGGGTCCGGCACTGGTGCCGGTGGTACCGGCGACGTCGGTGTGATGACCGCATCCCAGCGCGTCGCGGTGCTTGATGGCGAGCTCGGGGGCGCTTATGGTGAATTTGACGGATTGATCCTTGCCGAACGCAGCCGTGCGCAGCGTCGCGCCAACGAAGTGGGTGATGACCCGGCAGGTCTTTACGAAGAACAAGGTGGTCAGGGCGGCGATGGCGGCATGGGCACCCTGCCGGGTGTCACCGGTGTGCAGACAGCCGGCGTCAGTGGCGGCCCGTCCTTCCCCGATGGTGACGGACAGGGTCCGCAGGCGGGTGGCTCGGGCGGTTCAGTCGGTGGTGTCAATGGTGGCCCGGCCGGTGAACAGCGTGAGACTTATCCGGTGCCGGACGACATACCGCCCGGTGGCGGTGATGATGTGGTGGCCCGTCAGATCCGGGAAGCGGCTTTGCGTGAGCCGGATCCGGAATTACGCGAAGCCCTTTGGGACGAATATCGCCGATACACAGGCCTTGAAGTAACAGGTACAGAGTGATGAACATATTGACGATCAGAAACACCCTGGCGCTGATGCTGGTGTCCATGCTGACACTCGCCGGTTGCGCGACGACTTCTGTCAAGTCCACCGAGTTTGTGCCGGTGGTGCAAAGCACAACACCGTTTGATGAATCGCTGCTGCTGGATGTGGGGGTCATGGTCTTTGACCCGGGCATCGACGAAGTGGCACGCGGTGATCTGGATCGCACCAACTTTGAAATCCGCCGCGCCGAGTCACGCTACGCACCCTACCTGATGGCCGATACCCTGCAGCGTTCAGGCAACTGGGGCGCGGTCCGCGTGCTGCCCTCGCAAAGCAGTGTCATGGATGTGTTTCTGGAAGGCCAGATCCTGCTGTCGGACGGCGAAGGCATGATCGTCAAGGTTACTGTCACCGACTCAACCGGTCGTGAATGGTACACACGCGAGTACGAAGAGCACATCAGTCAGTACAACTACGAGCAGACCCAGCGTCAGTTGCATGATCCCTTCCAGGTGATCTACAACACCATTGCCAATGATCTGCTGGTCTATGTCGAGAACAATGTCAGCGACGACCAGATTCGCAATATTCGCAGGGTGTCCGAACTGCAGTTTGCCGCCGAGTTTGCCCCCGAGATCTTTGGCTCCTATGTCACCACCAACAATCGTGGCATTACCAGCGTGGCGCGGCTGCCGGCGGAGAACGATCCGTCACTGCGTCGCATTCGCGATATCCGCGAACGGGACAACCTGTTTGTCGACACCGTGCAGGACTATTACGCAACCTATACTCGCGAAATGCGCGGGCCTTATGATGCCTGGCGCGAGCAGAGCTATCACGAAACCATGGCCCTGGATGAAGCCGAGCGCTCAGCGCGACGACGATTCATTACCGGTGCGGCGGCGATTGTCGGGGGCATCGCTGCAGTGGGCAGCAACAATGGCGCCGCGGCCCAGACGGCCGGTATCGTCGGTGTTGGCGCGGGCGCCTACCTGGTGCGCAGCGGTTTTGATCGGACCGCGGAAGCGCGCATGCACATTGCAGCCCTGCAGGAGCTCGGTGAATCCCTGCAGTCGGAAATCGCCCCCAAGGTTATTGAACTGGACGACCGCACCATCATGCTCACTGGCACCGTCGAGGAGCAGTATGAACAATGGCGTGACATCCTGATGGAAATTTACCTGACAGAAACAGGTGGGGTTTGATCCACATCGGGCAAACGGCAGGTTAGGACAATAAAGTATGCAGGGCGGTAAAACGGCGAACGGTGACAAGGTTTCGGGCTGGGTGTGGGTGGCGCTGGCCGTGCTGATGCTATTGGCGCTGGCCGTGGTTTTTGTCCTGCCGCGACTGGTACAGGAATACGAACTGCCACTGGTGCCCCGTGCAGACACCACGCCAGTTGTCACATCCAGTGCGCCGGCAACTGCCAATGCGCCACAAATCTCTCCCTTTGATGAAGCCCAGCGCGCGCGGCAGCGTCGTGAAGCCCAGGACGCGCTGGCCAGTCTGCTGGAGCGTCAGCAGGCGCTGGACGAGATGGCCGTTGACCAGTGGGCCGCCGAAGACTACCAGGCGGCTATTGCTGACGCCCGCCGCGGCGATGAGTTCTACCGCAATACCGAGTTTATCCAGGCCGCTCTGGCCTACCAGGAAAGCGACCTGGCACTTTCTGCGTTGCAGCAGCGTGTTCCCGAAACCCTGGACAGAATGATCGCGGCGGGCCAGGCAGCCATTGCCGCCGATGATTCGGCGCTGGCGCTGGAGCGCTTTGAACTGGCGCTGCAGCTGGACCCCGACAGTGAGCCTGCCCGGCGCGGGCTGGCACGGGCCCAAACGCTGGACCAGGTTGCTGATCTCATTGCCAGCGGCCAGGCTTTGCAGGCCCAGGGTGACCTGCAGGCGGCACAGCAACAGTTTGAACAGGCAGCGGCGCTGGACCGGGCGCACCAGCAGGCCGCCGCACTGGTGGCCGATAACCGCCAACGGATAACCGATGCCAACTATACCGCAGTGATGTCCGAGGGTTTTGCGTTGTTGCAGCAGGGACAGTCGGATGCCGCCATCGCCGCCTTTGAGCGGGCGCTGCGCATCAAACCGGGCTCCAACGAAGCCAGTGAGGCCATTGCCCAGACCCGGGAAGAAATAACGCTGGAGCGCATCGCCGACCTGCGCGAGCAGGCGCAGGCACACGAAGCGGCCGAAGCCTGGGAACAGGCGGTGGCCGCCTATGACGCGGTGCTGGCGCTGGACGGTAACCTGGTGTTTGCACTGGAAGGCCGAGACTACTCCGCCCGGCGCCTGCAACTGGATCGACTGCTGTCGGTCAACATCGAACAACCCATGCGCCTGTCCGACCAGGCCGCCTACGACGAAGCGCGGGAGGTGTACCAGATCGGCCGGGATCTTGAAGCCGACCTGCTGGCCGAACAGGGCCGAGTTGGCGAGCGTCTGGCCGAACAGCTGGACACCATGGAAGCCCTGCTGGCGCAGATGCTGGTGCCCGTGGAAGTAACCCTCACCTCTGACAACGTCACCGATGTCACGGTTTACCAGGTCGGTCAGTTGGGCACCTTTGCCGAAACCACGCTGATGCTGAGGCCCGGTCGTTATGTCGCCGTGGGCACACGCCCGGGGTATCGTGACGTGCGGGAAGAATTTGTTGTCGGCTTCGGACGCGAACTCGACTCGATCACCATCCGTTGTCACGAAGAGGTCGCGGCAGTCAACAGGCCCTGAAACGATGCAGGATAATCACAACCACACCGGTCAGCATGATGCGCCGGATACCATCACCCCGGTTGACTTCAGTCCACCGCCACCGCCCGGTCGTCAGTTCAGCTGGCGTCCGCGCTGGTATCACGCTCTGGTCATTGTCGGTCTGACGCTGGCGGCCGGTGCCGCGTGGTTTGTATTGACCGCCCGTTCTGTTTTTATTGAAGTAGCCCCGATGACCGCCACTGTCGAAGTCGTTGACGGTTTTGCGGTCAGGGTCGGTCCGCGTTACCTGATGCAGCCGGGTGCTTATCAGCTGCAGTTCAGCGCCGAGGGTTATTATGACAATCAGGTCGAGCTGAACGTGGGTGCTGCACAGGCGCAAACCCATCCGTTCGCGCTGACGCCATTGCCTGGCCTGGTCAGTGTCAGTACCCGCGATGCCCAGGGTGAGGAAATGCGCGGTGCCCGTGTGCTGCTTGACGGTGTGGATATCGGCACCTCGCCACTGGTGGATGCCGAAGTGCCACCGGGCAGCTATGAACTGCAGGTCCAGCGTGAGCGCTATCTGCCCTATCGCGAGCAGGTGGAAATCGAAGGCCGGCAGGTGCAGCAGGCGCTGTCGGTGACGCTGTCGCCAGCGTGGGCCGATATCAGTTTTGCCTCGCAGCCCGCTGGCGCCGACATTATTGTCAACGGTGAGGTACTGGGTGTGACCCCGGCCAGCCTGGAGCTGCTGCAGGGGGCCTACGATGTCACCATCAAACGCACCGGTTACAAGGCCTGGCAGGATGACCTGCTGGTCGAGGCCGGTGTTGCCCGCCAACTGCCCGCGGTGGCACTGGAGGCCGCCGATGGCCTGGTGTTTGTCCGCTCCACCCCCGGTAACGCCAACGTCACCATCAACGGCCAGTACCGTGGCCAGACACCACTGGAAGTGTCACTGCCGCCAGGGCAGGAACACGAAATCAGGCTGTTCCGCACCGGCTTTGATACCGCCGTGCGCCGGGTCCGCACCAGCGCCGAGGAAGAGCGCGACATGACGGTGGCACTTGACCCGATCACCAACCCGGTGACCATTGTTGCCGAACCGGCCGATGCCCAGCTTTATGTCAATGGCGAGCTCAAGGGCAACGCCAACCAGACCGTGAACCTGATCGCTGCCAGCCAGCGCATCGAGATCCGGCGTGATGGTTATGTCCCCTATGCCACCAATTTTACCTCCCGGCCCGGACTGGATCAGGAAATACGCGTGCGCCTGAAGACCGAGGAGCAGGCCCGCCTGGAGTCCATCGAACCGGTCATTACCAGCGCTGCCGGCCAGACCCTGCACCTGTTCTATCCCTACGAATTTACCATGGGCTCATCACGGCGCGAACCGGGCCGGCGTGCCAATGAAACCCTGCGTGACGTGGCCATGGAAAAACCTTTTTATCTGTCGCTGCATCCGGTCACCAATGAACAGTTCAAACGCTTCCGCGCGGATCACGCCTCCGGCACGCTGCAGAGACAGTCACTGGATCGCCCCAACCAGCCGGCCGTGCAGGTCACCTGGCAGGACGCTGCGCTGTACAGCAACTGGCTGAGTGCGCAGGAGTCACTGACCCCGTTTTATATTGTTGAGGATGGCAACGTCACGGGCATCAATGCTAATTCCAATGGTTACCGGCTGCCCACCGAAGCCGAATGGGAGTGGGCCGCCCGCGCCGATGGACAGAGCAGCATCACCCGTTTTGCCTGGGGTGAAGCCTGGCCGCCACCGGCGGGCAGTGGCAACTTTGCCGACGAGTCCACCAGCAGTTTTCTGGGGCAGATTTTGCGTGGCTACAATGATGGTATTCAGGGCACCTCCAACGTCGGCGAGTTTGCCGCCAATGCCCAGGGCCTGTTTGACATGGCCGGTAACGTATCGGAATGGGTGCATGATTATTATGGCGCCGTCAGCGGCCTGAGTTCGGTGAAGGTGACCGATCCGCTGGGCCCGGAAGACGGCACCTATCGCACCATCAAAGGCTCCAGCTGGGCGCATGGCAGCATGACCGAGCTGCGCGCCTCGTACCGTGATTTTGGCGAGGAAGCCCGCAACGATCTGGGCTTCCGTATTGCCCGATACCTGGGAGAGTGATGTGACTGCAACGCTGCTCAGACATCTGCTTGTCCTGCTGCTGCTGATGCCGCTGGCGGCGGCGCAGGCCCAGCAACAGACCGACGATACTGAATCGACGGAACAGCCGGCAACCGGTGACGACAGCGCGGAGCAGGCGCCGGGTGACACTGATACCGAAGACGCCGACCTGCCTGATATCGACAGTCAGCCCATTGATGGGTCTCAGAATGCCGGGCCGGGCCGCTTCATACCATCGGAACAGATTTCGCAGGATTTTGGTGTGTCATTTCCGGTGGACATATAGGCCCGCGAGCCAGAAAACAGCCGTTAACCGTTCAACCTGATCAGGGAAGCATGCATGAAACAAAAATACCTGTCTGAAGTCATTTATCAGATCTTCGCACTGATCATTGTGGTGATTGTCGTCCATGCCATTTACGTCGCGGTGATCCGGCCCAACGCCGACATCATCCAGCAGCAGCAGACCATGCAGCAGGAAGCGGATGAAGACTATGTCCCTGATCGTTCGATGTACATTGTGTTGCGCGATTTTGAACAGGAGACCTGTATCATTCTGTTCTTCTGGGCACTGTCCATCATTGGCATGAAAACCGTACGGACCATGCGCGAGCGATCGTTGCTGGATCGCGAGCTGTTGCAGGTCTCCGATGGCACCAGCATCCTGCCCGAAGACACCCGGCACTTTGCGCGGCCGGTACAGGCGCTGCCGGAAAAAGAGCGCGGCTTTTTATTGCCGCGCGCCCTGTTGGCCGGACTGCATCGTTTTGGCACAACACGGGATGTGCAGGACGTATCCGCCACTGTACGCGATATCTGTGACAATGAATCCGAACGCCTGGAAAGCGAGCTGGCCATCGTACGCTATATCGCCTGGGCGATTCCGTCCATCGGCTTCCTCGGCACCGTGCGTGGCATTGGTACCGCGCTGGGACAGGCACATCAGGCGGTCACCGGCGACATCCTGGGCGTCACCGTCAGCCTGGGCGTAGCGTTCAACTCGACGTTCATCGCCCTGGTAACCAGCATTGTGCTGATGTTCCTGCTGTACCAGTTGTCACTGGTTCAGGATCGCCTGGTGATGGACAGCCAGACCTACTGTGATGACCACCTGATCCGCTACCTGCAGATGCCCGGCCGCAGCTCACCACCGACAGACCATGACGAGGCGGTGCAACCAGCATGACCGGCGCCGTACTGGAACTGAATGACCACACCATCAACCTGTACCAGGACGGTGATCTGGTCAGCAGCAGCCCGGGGTTTGTCCTGAGTCTGGGCGGACAGACCCAGTTCGGGCAAAGTGCCGCCGAACAAAGCCGTCTGCACCCGGTCAACACCCACAATGAGTTCTGGCACCGGCTGAGCATGACACCGCTGACCCGGCCGCTGGCACACTACCGGCACAACGCCGATATCGCCCATGCCCACCTGATGCATATCGCCGAGAGCAGCGATTTTGAAGGCGATGTGGTCATTGCCGTGCCCGGCAGCTTCAGCCGTGAACAGCTGGCCATCCTGGGTGGCGTGATTGGCCAGAGTCCGTTTCGCGCAGCAGCGATGATGGACGCTGGCGTGTTCTACGCGCTGTCGCACATGAACGCAGAGCAGCAGGTGGTGTTTGCCGACCTGCAGCTGCACCAGTTCAGCCTGACCCTGCTGCGTCAGGAGCACGGCCAGGTCCGACGTGAATCGGTCGCGGTTGTGCAGGGGGCAGGCTGGAGCAATGTTGCTAACGCCCTGGTGCAGGTCATCAATGATGCCTTTATCCAGCAGTCGCGCTTCAACCCGCAGCACAGCGCCTTTTGGGAACAGCATCTGTATAACGAGCTGCCGGACTACCTGCAGCAGATACGCGCCGGCCAGAGCGATTTCCTGGTCAGCATTACCACCGACAAGGCCACCCACCAGGCGCGCGTTAGCGTCGCCGAACTGATTGACAGTCTGCAGCCGGTGTTCCGGCGCATCACCCAGCAATTACAGGCCTTGCTGGGTGACCGTGATGCGCCCATGCTGATGTCAGAGCGGGCAGCCATTATTCCCGGCCTGGAGGCCACGCTGCAGCTTCATCAGCCACCGCTGAGTGGTGAGCAGATGGCGCAGGCCTGTGTGCGGGCCAACGGCGCGCTGAGCAAAACCGGCCACGATGTGCCCTTTGTCAGCGCCTGGCGGGTCGACACGGCAACTGCCAGTGACGCCCCGGCCGTGACGCCGGCCAGGGAACCGGCCACCCACGTGTTGCTGGATCATGTCGCCTATCCTTTGGACACCGCAGACAGCGATACTGTCATCAAGCCTGCATGTGCCGATGTTCTGATACAGGCACGCGCTGCGGCCGCCGGGCAGACCCTGCATGCCGGCGATACCCTGCGGCTGGGGGACGACATGGCCTTGCCACTGATCCGGGTGCATCATGGCCGGGCGTAGACGCAAACGCGCTGTCGTCAACCCCATGGGGCTGGCGTTTCTGGACGTGATGTCCTGCGGGTTTGGCGCGGTAGTACTGATCTTTCTCATTCTTGATCACACTGCCACTGAAGCCCGCAATGAGGTGGACCCCAACCTGACCGCAGAGGCCAGGCTGCTGCAGGAAGAGGTACTGGAGGGCGAAGAACAATTGTTTCAGGTACGCAACACGCTGGACGAGGTCAGCCTGGAGGTGGTTGAAGCCCAGGGTCTGGCGGATCGCATACAAAACGAGATTGATGACTTCATGGCGCAACTGGCCGCACTGGAAGGCAACTCCATGGCGACTGAAGAAAGCCTGGAAGATTTACGGGCAGACATACGGTCACTGGAAGAGGAGCTGCTGCGTCTGCAGACCAGCGCTGTGGATGAGCGGGGCGACCGCAGCCGTGAGTTTCTCGGCGACGGTGACCGGCAGTATCTGACCGGCATGTTTCTGGGCGGTAACCGCATTCTGATTCTGCTCGATACCTCGGCCAGCATGCTCGATGATACGCTGGTCAATATCATCCGTATCAGGAACATGGTCGATGACGCCAAGCTGCAGGCGCCCAAATGGCAGCGCGCGGTGCGCATCGTGGAGTGGATCAGCAGCCAGTTGCCGCTGGTCAGTCAATATCAGATTTATGGCTACAATGAAACGGCCAGCGCGGTGATGCCCGGTACCGACGGTCGCTGGCTGGAGGTTGCCGATCGCGATGAACTGAATGAGGTGGTCAGAGCGGTCCAGTCTACCGTACCGACCGGCGGTAACAATCTGCAGCGCGCCTTTGAGGCGGTTGCTGCCATGAATCCGCGGCCGGACAATGTGTACCTGATTACCGACAGCCTGCCCACGCAGGGCGTCAACAGTAGCAATGCCACCACCATCAGCCCCCGGCAGCGGCTGGCGCTGTATCAGCAGGCACTGGAAGCGATGCCCGCCAATATTCCGGTCAACACCATCCTGCTGCCCATGGAGGGTGATCCGGCCGCCGCCGCGGCCTATTGGCAACTGGGGGTATTGAGTGGCGGATCATTTATAACACCATCACGCGATTGGCCATGAGACTGAGAACTTAAGACCATGAAGAAACGAAAACGCCAGGAAGACGGGGCCACCATAGCGTTTCTGGACGTCATTTCCTGCGGGTTTGGCGCCATCATCCTGTTGCTGATGATTACCGAAAACTCGGCACCGGTAACCCTGGAAAGCGCCCCGCAGCAGCTTGACCAGCCCGTGGCAGAGCTGCAGCAGACCCTGTTTGATATTCGTGGTGAAACCCAGGTGCTCAACCGCGAGCTCAATGCCCGCCGCGAGCAGCTCTCCGCCTACCGTGAGCGCGTGGCCCGGCTGGAGCGGGAGATGTCCAATATCCGCGGACGCTATGAAACCTCCACCGAGCTGGCCGAAGAGCGAGCCGAAGAAGAAAGCGAGCTGGCCATTGCCCGGCAGTCGCTGACCGCCGAGATGGAGCGCCTGCTGGGTCAGGAGTTTACCCGCAGCAACAATGTCATCGGCGGCATCCCGGTGGACAGCGAATACATTATCTTCCTGATCGATACCTCAGGTAGTATGTTTTATAACGCCTGGCCCCGGGTGCTGGAGATGGTGACCGAGGTGCTGGATATCTACCCGGAGGTCAAGGGCATCCAGATCATGAACGACATGGGCGATTACATGTTTCCCAACTATCGTGGCCAGTGGATACCCGATACCCCGGCGCGCCGACAGGCCATCATCAGCGCGCTGCGTAATTGGGCACCCTTCAGTAACAGCAGCCCGGTGGAAGGCATTACCCGCGCCATCAGTACATTCTATGAAACCGGTCAGCGGGTGAGCATTTATACCTTTGGTGACGATTTCCTGCCCGGCGGGTCGATCACCCGGGTAGTGGAAACAGTGGACAGAATTAACCAGGCTGATGCCCGCGGCAATCGCCTGATGCGTATTCATGCGGTCGGATTTCCGGTATTGTTTGATCTGGATCCACGCTATCACGACAGTCTGTATCGTTTTGCCACGCTGATGCGTGAACTGGCAGAACGCAATGGCGGCAGCTTCGTCGGACTTAGCGCCTATCAGTGACCAGACTGTCCGGGTAAACCAACATAAAAGCAACAGTGGAGCAGGCAGTGAGAAGCGAGTTTAATCCAGGCAGAATTGCATCGTTGCGGCGCCGGACACGCGCCATGTTACTGTTATTGGCGGGCGCCGTGGTGCTCAGTGCCTGCGGTGCCAGCACCGTGACAGTCGAGGGCAGCTATCCCAGCCCCAATATCCCGCCCTTGCCCATGACCCTGGGCGTGTATTACAGCGATGCTTTGCGCAACCATGTGTACACCGAGCGGACGGATGCCGGCAAAGACGAATACCTGGTCAATAGCGGCGGTTCCCACATAGAGCTGTTCAATACGGTGCTGCCGGCCATGTTTCAACAGGTGATTGTGCTGGATGACCTGGCCATGGCGAATGAACGTGGCGTTGACGCGGTCTTTATACCCAATATCGATGAATTTCAGCTGGGCATGCCGCAAAAGACCCGGCTGGATTCCTACGAAGTCTGGGTCAAATACAATATGCGGCTGACCGAGCCGGGTGGCGACTATATTGCCGACTGGGTGATGACAGCCTACGGCAAGACGGCTCAGTCAACCTTTGGCGGAGCCGAGGGCGGTATCAATGATGCAGCGGTGGCGGCGATGCGCGATCTGGCATCGAATTTCTCCATCAGTTTCACCAGTGTTCCGGATGTAAGGGACTGGTTGCAACCGCGTTTGCAGTGACCAACGGGCGGCAGCAAGCGCAAGCATGAGGCAGCAGGAGTCAGCATGAAAATAACATCAAAAACCATGGCAGGGCTGTTGCGGGCAGGGATATATCTGATAGTGGCGTTGACCGCAGGGCTGGGTCTTGGCGCCTGTACCACCACTACCATTGACGAGTTCCGTCAGGGTGATACCGGCATCAATACCGGCGAATCGATAGTGATTCTGGGCCGGCGTCAGGGCGCGGCCTACGAAACCGGCGCCGATTTTGTGGAATGCGTGGGCAATCGCATGGGGCGTGGCAACGGTGCCATCACCGTGGTGCCGGAGCAGACATTTGTTGACGCTCTGTTCCCCTGGTTTGAACCCCGCACGGCGCCCATGCGCAGCGAAGACCTGCAGCAGTTGATGGCGCAGCCGCTGGTTACCGACAAGATGGCCGAGTTTGGCGTGCGCTATATCGTATGGCTGGACGGGCAGACCGAAACCAGCAATCGCATGGGCTCGATTTCCTGCGCGGTAGGCCCGGGTGGCGGCGGTTGTTTCGGCTTTGGCTCCTGGGAGGATGATTCCAGTTTTGAAGCCCGCATCTGGGATGTGTCCTCACACACCGCAGTCGGCACCATCAGCGCCGATGCCAGTGGCCAGTCCTACGTGCCGGCCGTGTTTGTGCCCATTCCGCTGATCGCCCGGGTGGAAGCCAATGCCTGCAACAGCCTTGCCGATCAGCTCAAACAGTTTGTAATCGGCGGCTGACGCCGGCGCCATGACCGCAGATTTCAGCAACGGGGGACACAAGCGATGACCGTGCGCATTTCCACAGCCACAAAGTTGGCGACACGCAGCCTGATTGTGGCCCTGTTGAGCATGATGGGCCTGCAATCCTGCGCGGTGAATCCGGCCACCGGCGCCCCCAACCTGGTGTTGATGAGCGAATCTCGTGAGCTGGAAATTGGCGAGGAAGAACACGAAAAAGTCCTGGCCAGCATGCGTGTGGTCGAGGACCAGCAGCTCAACAACTATGTCAACGAAGTCGGTCAGCGGGTAGCGGCCGGCAGTCATCGCAGCGATCTGGAATATACGTTTACCGTCATCGACAGTCCGGAGATCAATGCCTTTGCGTTGCCTGGTGGCTACGTGTATATCAACCGCGGGCTGATGTTATACCTGAAATCCGAGGACGAGCTGGCCGCGGTGCTGGCACACGAGGTTGGCCACATTACCGCCCGCCACGCCATTCAGCAGCAGGCACGCGGACGTCTGGGCAATGCCGCTGCCACTGTTGGTGGTGTAGTTGCTGCCGTGGCCACCGGCAGTGGTTATATCGGCTCGGAGCTGGCACAGATCGGTTCCATCTGGGCCGCCGCCGGCGTCAGTGGTTTTGGCCGCGACAACGAGCTGGAATCCGACAGTCTGGGCGCCGAGTATCTGTACAATGCTGGTTACAACCCGCGCGCCATGATCGATGTACTGTCGGTTTTAAAAAACCAGGAAGACTTCAACGTGCGGGTGGCGCAGCGCCAGCCCACCTACCATGGCCTGTTTACCACGCACCCACGCAATGATGTGCGTCTGCAGCAGGCAGTGGCGCAGGCCGGCAATCTGTCTGAGGATCAGATTCGGGAGTCCGATCATGCCGTGTTCCGCAATCATATTGATGGCCTGCTGTTTGGTGAAAACACCAGCGTCGCCAGTGATCGCAATCGTTATTACCAGGACCTGATGAGCTACACCATGGTGTTCCCGGACAACTGGAAAATCAGCGAAACCACCACCACCGTGCGCGCCACCAGTCCCGAGGGTGGTGCCAGTATTGGTGTCGAAGCCCAGCGCCTGCGCGAGAACAAGGAGCCCCGGCTGTACATCCGGGAAAACCTGGGCATCACCGACCTGCAGCAGTCCCAACCACTGTCGCAATACCGTCTGCTGGGTCACACCGGCATTCATACCAATGCTGATGGTGACGAGGAGCGTGTCGCTGTTTTCTATTTAGGGCCACGTGTCTTTGTTATCAGGGCGGCGATTGATGATGCCGAAGCCAGTGAAGAACTGGAAGACCTGCTGTTTGCTTCCATCCGCACCTTCCGGCCCATACAGACCAATGAGCGCTCGGCTGCCAACGGCCTGCGCGTGCGTTATGTTCAGGTCACCCAGGGTTTTGACTGGGCCGCACTGGCAGCCCGCAGTCCGGTGCGTCCGTATCCCGAGGAAACCCTGCGCCTGCTCAACGGTTATTATCCCATTGGCACACCCCAGCCCGGGGAATGGATCAAGATTCTGCAATAGACCATGCCTTATTAACTCCGACAATTCACAGGGACACCATGAACAATAAAAAAACCATCAAGACCCTGGCCGTGGCCGTTGCCATGGCTGCTTCCGTTGTGACGCTGGTCAGCCTGAGCACGGCGCAGGACGGCGCACCTGCCGGCGTCATTGAAACCCGCAGTCACGTGTTCACCCCGGTGGCCGACGGTGTCTACCACGTCACCGGCACCGGTGCCGTCAATGTCATCAGCCATGCCATGCTGATCGAAGGCGAACACGACCTGCTGGTGGTGGACTCGCACGTGTCACCCAATGCCGGCATGGCACTGATTGATGCCATCAAGTCGGTCAGCGCCAAACCGGTGCGCTACCTGATCAACACCCATTATCACTTCGATCACGCCCACGGTAACCAGGTATTCCCGCAGGACGTGGAGATCATCGGCCACCAGTACACCCGCGACAAACTCAGCGGCGCGCTGGGCAATGTGCTGGAGGAGTCCACCTTCATCAGCTTTACCGAAGGCGTGCCCGCGCAGATCGAACAGATGCAGGCGCAACTGGCCACCACCGAAAATACTGACGAGCGTGCCCAGTTGCAGGGCCGCATCGCGGTGCAGCAGGCGCACCTCAATTCACTGGCGGGCATAGAACCGACGCCGCCCAATATCACCATCAAAGATACCATGAGCATCTACCAGAACGTGCGTGGCGGTGGCCGTGAAATCCAGATCGCACATCTGGGGCGCGGCCATACCGGTGGTGATGTGGTGGTATTTTTACCCGAAGAAAAAGTCATCTTTACCGGTGACCTGATGGTGCCATTTCTCCCTTATATGGGTGATGCCCATGTCGATGAATGGCCCGATGCCCTGGAAAGGTTAAAGGCATTTGATTTTGACACGCTGCTGCCCGGCCACGGACCGATTGTCGAAGGCAAGGAACGCATTGATATGCTGCAGGCCTATCTGCGTGATCTGTGGCGCAATACCCGGACGCTCAAGCAGCAGGGTCTCAGTGCCGAGCAGGCGGCCGAGCAGATTGACATGACCGCGCACAGCGGCAACTACCCGCAGATCCGTGGCGCTGGCGCCGATGTGCGGGCGATACGTCGTATTTATCAGTTGCTGGATGAGGCCTGATCGCATAAAAGCACACCGGGAGCCTGACGATGGATACGCCTGCTGCTTCGCCGACCGAAAACCGTATTAACTCACTGGATGTGTTACGCGGGTTTGCGGTACTCGGCATTCTGGTCATGAACATTCAGCTGTTTGCCATGCCCTCGGCCGCCTACCTTAACCCCACGGTCTGGGGTTCGCTGTCCGGTGTCGACGGTGCGGTGTGGTACCTGAGTCACCTGCTCACTGATCAGAAAATGATGGCGTTGTTTTCCATGCTGTTTGGCGCGGGCATCATCCTGTTTACCGAACGCGCCAGCGCGCAGGGAAAATCAGCGGCGGCCTATCACTACCGGCGCAATTTCTGGCTGCTGCTGTTCGGAGCGGCGCACGCCTACCTGTTGTGGCATGGCGACATTCTTTTTCTTTATGCCCTGTGCGCGTTCGCGCTATACCCCTTGCGTCATTGCAGTGCGCGCCGACTGATTGTGTTAGGCATCGTGTTTTTGCTGATCTCGTCGGTTGTGTATCTGCTCACCGCATGGGCGCTGCCGTCAATGCCAGCGGAGGTGATTGCCGAGGAGATCCAGCCGAGTTGGCATCCGCCAGCCACACAACTGGCTGCGGAAGTGGCTGCTTACCAGGGCAGCTGGTCGCAGCAGATGGCGGTTCGCGTACCAGCCGCCTTTGAAATGCATGTTTTTGTTTTTCTGATCTGGGGATTCTGGCGTGCCGCCGGCATGATGCTGTTGGGCATGGCGCTGTACAAACTCGGCATCCTGTCCGCGCGCGCTGACAACAGCGTGTACTGGCGCTTCCTGGTCGCCGGTGTGGTGGTCGGACTGCCGACCATCATGATCGGCATTCAGTGGAATTTTGCCAATGGCTGGCAACTGGACTCGATGTTCTTCGGCTCACAGTTCAACTACTGGGCCAGCGTAGTGGTCAGTATGGCCTGGATGGCGGCGCTGATCTTACTGTTGAAGCACAACAGCATGCTGTGGTTGACCCGGCGCCTGGCGGCGGTAGGGCGCATGGCCCTGAGCAACTACATCATGCATACGCTGATCTGCGGTTTCATTTTCTACGGACACGGCCTGGGACAGATCGGACAGATTGATCGCAGCGGGCAGATCATCATCGTATTTGCCATCTGGATACTGCAGATGGTGGTCTCGCCCATCTGGCTGCGGCATTTCCGGTTTGGGCCGCTGGAATGGTTATGGCGATCACTGACCTATTGGCGCCTGCAGCCGCTTGCCAGATAGGGTCACTCGGCAGCGATGTCCTGCAGCGCCTTCACCAGTACCTCGGGTTCCTGGGCGCCGGAAATCAGGTACTTGTTGTTGATGATAAATGCCGGCACCGAGGTGACACCGGCCTGCTGGTATTTTGCCTCATCTTCACGCACCGCCGTGGTGTACTGGTCCGATGCCAGGACCTGCCTGGCGGCGTCGGCATCCAGTCCCATTGATTCAACACAGGCCAGCAGCACGCTTTGATCCGAGACATCCTGTGCCTCGCCAAAATAGGCCTCAAACAATGCCTGTTTCATCTCCGTTTGCCTGCCCTGTTCATCCGCCCATTTGACCAGGCGGTGGGCATCAAAGGTATTGGCGGTCAGGCGCTCCTGCAGTTTTTCGAAATTGACGCCCAGGTCCTTGGCAATTGCCATCATATTGGCCTGCGCGGCGCGCATCTCGTCTTCGCTGCGGCCGTACTTTTTTGCCAGCGCCGGCAGGATGGGCTCGCCCTGGCCACTGTGAGCGGGGTTCAGTTCAAAGGCGTGCCACTGCACCGTGAACTGGTAATCCGGCTCCAGTTCCTGCATGGCGCGCTGCAGGCGGGCATAACCGATTGCGCACCAGGGGCAGGCGATGTCGGAGACAATATCTATCTGCATTTTGTTCATGGTCATTCCTTACAATAGTCCGTGTGGGTCAGTTCGATTGCGATGGATTCACTATTTTGACAGCGCAGCCTGCACATGCTCGCCCAGGCCCTTGCCGGCTTCCTGCATGGTCAGGTAGGTCTGGTCGGCGCCTGCCGCGATAATACGGGCCACATGGTCCTCATACAGCGCATGGGAGATCACCGCCCCTTTGAATCCGCGTGCGCGCAGCTGGCGGGCAGCGAACACCTTGGCATCAACCAGATCCATCGCCAGCACCACCGCGCGGATGCCGGAAAAATTGGCTTCATGCCAAAAATTCGAATCTTCAGCGTCGGTGTACAATACCTTTCGCCCCTTTTCGATCTGGGCGGCGACCCGGTACGGATCCGACTCAAGCCCGATAACAGAATTGCCGCCCGCCACCAGATAATCATATGCTGCAGAGCCGGTGCGGCCCATACCCAGTACCAGCACCTGTGCATCACCAAACTCTGCTGGTTCTTCGTCGGGGTGTTTGCTTTTGCGTTCAAATGCGCCCAGAAAGCGTTGAAAGTGCGTAAACAGGGGATGCGCAAAGCGGTTCAATGGCGCGGCAATCACAAATGAGATCGCCACGGTCAACGCCAGCGGCACAATCCATTCGGGCAGCACTGACGCGGACACGATCAGCCCGAACTCACTGTAGGCGGTCAGGCTCAGACCGGCGAGCATGGCATTGCGCGCGCGCAGCCGGAACAGGATGAGGATAAAGAAAAACAGCAAACCCTTGAGCGGCAAGATAAGGGCAAACACCAATGCGAATGCCAGGTCGCTCATATCGGGCAGCCCCTGCATGCCGATTTCCAGAAAAAAACCGACCAGGAAAATTTCCTTCAGGCTCCACAGGGAGTTGGACATCTCGGTGGCGCGCTTGTGATTGGCCAGCAACACACCCATCAACAGAGCGCCGATTTCCCCGCTAACGCCCACCACCTGGAATCCGTAGCCACCGATGACCAGGGCCAGCACCATGCCCATCAACACCAGGATCTCATCGTGGCCGCTGAGGTCGAGCAACTTGTGCAACACCGGCCGCAAAAGCGGCAGGCCCAGAATCCACAGCGCCCAGATGGACGGTGTCTCCCCGCTCCACACGGCAATGACGCCCAGTGCGATGATGTCCTGAATGATCAAAATGCCTATGGCAACCCGGCCATGGAAGGCGGCGATCTCGCGCTTGCCTTCCAGTATCTTGGCGGCCAGCACCGTGCTGGAAAAACCCAGGGCCATGGCGATCAGCAGGGCCGTATTCCAGTCCAGGTCCATGAACAGGTAGATGCCTGGCGTAAACACACCCACGGTAATGGCGAAATGAAGCAAACCGCCACCAATCACCTGGGGTTGCACCAGCTGGCTGATCTTGAGCTTCAGCCCCACTGTGAACAGCAGCATCAGCACACCGAGGTGGGCCACATAGTGAAGAATCTCGCCGGCCGTGTCGGGCAGGCCGAGCATGGGGCCAAAGGCGTTCAGGGCGAACCCGGCGGCCAGAAAGCCCACCAGCGGTGGCAGCCCAATCTGCTTGACCAGAAGACCTGCAAAAAAAGCGAAGCTGAGGACCAGCACCTCAAACATGGGGTATTCCTTTGAACCGAATCCGGGAATTTTTAACGTAGCTGTATTAAATTGTCCAATGGCACGTTAACAGAGTAACATCATATTACACCTGCGCCACGGAACGAATTTCTGACCCAGTCAACGTCCCCGCCAAGCGCCGTTTTTGTTGAATACGACACACGAGCCACTAGCATCCGGAGCATCGCCCATGAACACCAGAATTTTCGTTTTTTTGATCACTGCCCTGTTTACACTGCCTGCCACGCTTTCTGCGCAGGACTCAGCTGACGGTGTCTGGGACTTCGTCATGACAGGCCCGGCCGGCGATGTCACTGCTGTCGTCGATCTGTACGCCGATGGCGCCTCAGTGATCGGTCAGTTTCAACTGGAAGATGGCCGCGTCTGGCCGATCAGCAATGCCCAGGTCAACGGCAATACCATCAGCTTTGACCTGGAACGCGGCGACTCCGGTGTCATCTATGAAATGTCTGCCACCATTGACGGTGATCAGGCAACCGGCAGCGCAATCGCGATGGGGACGACCCGCGAGTGGCGCATGACGCGCGCTCAGTAGGTTGGTGTTTCTGGGTTACAGACGCTTATTTGATACAGAAGCTTACTGCACATAACAAGAGAGACCCGGCATGCCAGCTAACCTGCTACGTCGCTTTCTGTTCATCGCATGGCTGGCGCTTTGCCTGCCCATCACTGCGTTTGCCCAGAACCCGCCGACAAAACATACCGTCACCTCCGACGGGCATCCACTGGCCCTGTGGGAAAAGTCTGTTGCCAATCCCAAAGGCCACATACTGCTGCACCACGGCCGCACCTGGAGCGCCTTGCCTGATTTCGACTTGCAGGTGCCCGGAGAAGATCTGTCGCTGATGGCAGGATTCAACGCCCTGGGCTACAGTGTCTGGGCGCTCGATGCACGCGGTTATGGCGGCACGCCGCGCGATGCCAGTGACTGGCTGACACCGGACAAGGCTGCGCAGGATCTGGCCGTGGTACTGGACTGGCTGCACGAACGCACCGGGCAACAGATTAACGTGTGGGGCTGGTCATACGGGGCCATGGTGGCGCAGCTGACCGCCCAGCGGTATCCGCAGGCCATTCGCAGTGTCACGCTGTTCGGTTATCCAACCGACCCCGATGTCGAAGTGCCGGTTGCCGCGCAACAAACTGAGCCGGAACGCCGTATCAATACGGCCGAGGCCGCAGCTTCTGACTTCATTGTGCCCGGCTCAATCAGTGACGCGGCCATTGCCGCCTATGTTGAGGCGGCGTTGGCGGCTGACCCGATCAGGGCTGACTGGCATCAGTTGCATCAATGGATGCACTGAACGGTGCGGCACTGGATGTGCCGGTGCTGCTGCTGCAGGCCGAGTTCGACCCATTGGCAAACACCGATGCCCATGCCCGCCTGTTTGTGAACATCGCCAATCCCAACAAGCAGTGGGTCGTGCTTGCCGGCGGTGACCATGCCGCCTTGCTGGAAACCCCGCGGGCGCGGTTGATCAAGGCGTCAGTGGATTTTATGGAATGGCTGGCGCTGTAGTTGATTGCCCGATTCCGGGGGTCTTTTCTCTGTCGGTCATTGTGAGTTTCTGTTTATATTTGCTCATATTGACGCTCCCCACTGCTATTCGGAAGCGTTTTTGCCAATATCGATTGTGGCGAAGCCATTTTCGCCCCATGCCATTACGAAAACTGAAAAGCCTTGTGCCATGCGCAGTTCAATGTCATTAGTGGTGGCTGGGAAGCCGCACGGAACATCAAACTCCTTACATGCCGCGAGTACTTTCTCGATCGCATTATTCCAGGCTTCCTCGTCGGTTACCCGTTCGCCTTTGTCGTTCTCGGAGGAGAAGATCTGGCGAAGGGTGCCGGCACCTGGCCATAACACACCGATCCCATCAACAGCCGCAATTTCCCGCACATTCTCAAGCCCTTTTTCGCTTTCCACGACTGCCCAGTTAATTAATTCACCCTCTGGGTTTGCAGGCCACAAATCGGCTTTATCTCTGTATTTTTCAGCGGACATTCCCCAATACGCTGGCGCATCGCCAACTGAATCATCTGGCCTTAGCCCACCGTTCGTCTGATAGCGCATTGCCCGAAGTCCGTGTTCCAGCTCTTCTGCACTCTCGACGGTCACAAACATAAGCCCGGCGGCACCACTATCGAGTTGCAGCGCGATATTGCGCGTTGCTGCTTCGAAGTCATCGGAAATTTTGGGTGTTTTGACGATAATTGGGTGCGTGCGAACCGTTGCACCTGCCTCGATCATGGATTCCACATAGTCGAGCCAAACCGGAAGCTCTTGTTCCAGTGAACGCTCCATGCGCCCCGAGAAGAAAAAATCACTCTTACTGAAACCAAGAGTTTCTTCAGCCAGCTGCGATGGTGATTTTTGCGGAATATCGTCAGGATTACCCATTGCGGTGCGATTGGCCGGGGCGTAAAGCCCAAAGATGGGTTGGCCGGCTTCGTGCAGTTCTATGAGGGGATTGGCACGATCGGACATATGCTCGGATTCCTGCGAGATCACATACGCTGATGGACTTAACAGGAGGGCTGCAGCAAGTATTGATAATGGTCGCATAATATTCTCGGGTCTAATTAGTATTATTTTTCGTCTCGTTACTGATAGAGCGCTACCAAGTTAACATTTGTTTCGGACGCCAGCACGATTAACCAGTTGCAGCTCCAGTCGGTTGGCCAGTTTCAGCAGGCGCTGGTCCTGCAGCGGGTAATAGAACCACGGCTTGTCCAGCGTACCAGATGGGACACCTGTTGAGGACTGTGCCGAACTGGAAGTGGGTGCCGGCTCAAGGGCCAACCAGTCTTCGGCAATGGGCAGCCGCGCGGCATCGCGCTCACAAAAAGCGGCGCCTTGTTCGTCGCTCATGATGCTGAAAGGATAGAACCCACAGCGTCGCTTGCGTTCCGCAAGTGCCATCGCCAGCGTACGGCGCTTACCGCGCCAGGCCGGCGCACCGGGCAACCAGGCCACAAACGGATTACGCAGGTAACCCATCTGCTCAAAGTGCTGCCGGGCCTGTTGTTCGTTGCCGGATTCGCGGCGGGCGAACTGCCACTTGTGTTTCCGCAGTAGCTGCGCCTGAATCATAAACACGTCCGAGTACCAGGCACCGGCGCTGCGCTGCTGGCGATTGATCAGGTACACCTGTTTGCCGGGGTCGAAGCTGACATCGTCAGGGCCGGTTTTGTTGCCCAGGCTTTTCAGAAATGCCGGTTGCAGGAAGCCTTTGTGCTGACCGCTGTTGTACAGGGCCAGCCATTGATCAAGCTCGTCCCGCTGCAGGGGCCGTACCAGCTGCATGTCGTCCTGCAGGGTACAGATCAGCGTGTTGTCGTCCACCGCGGCGCAGGCGCGCTGCATATTGCCATACAGACCGCCGTGTTTGCCGTCTGCATCGTCCGCGTCGGGCTGCACGACTTTGATGTCAGCGGCCAGCTCGGCCAGCACCTGGCGAGTCAGCGGGTCGTTGCTGTTATCGTCGTGGATGGTGATGTCACAATGTGGCGCGCAGCGGCGGATGCTGTTGATGCAGTGGGCCAGGAACTCGCCCCGGTTGAAGGAGAACACCACAAAGTGCAGTGGCCAGTCGCTGTGCTTGGAATCGGTCACGGAACTCCTAAAAATTGGCTTTGGATGCCGGCATTATAGGGTCAGTTGTCGGGCAAGCAAAGTCGGTAATGTGCCGCCATGCACCAGCAGGGTCATCAATCGTTGGCGCTGCCACGGTCCGCTAACAGCCGCAGCTCCAAACGCTTCACCTCGCGGATCAGCACCTGGGTCTGCATCATCTGCCAGGCGATGACTTTCACAATCACCATGCTCAGGCCACATAACACAACGCCGATCCCCCAGGTCAGGCTCTGTTTGAGATCATCCACGGCAAAATAGCGGTAGCCGCAGTAGAGCAGCAGGCCAAAAATCACAAAACCAAAAATCCAGATCAATATGGCACTGCTGCGTTGGTTGCCCTTGAAAGCCAGCAGCGCCAGACCAAAGGGGTCATTACTGTCCCCCATCCGATCCAGCGCCTTGCGATCTTCCTCGCTCAGTGCCTGGCGAATCTTTTCGTCGATATCAGTCATAACTATTCCTCCAGTAGTGCCGCAAGTTGCTTGCGGGCGTAGTACAGACGCGATTTAACGGTACCTTCGGGCACACCGGTAATCTCCGCTATGTCTTTCAGGCTGAACCCTTCCAGGTAATAAGGTTCATTGTCTGATCTGGTCACAAGCGCACTTCGTATCACCCGACTACTTTGCGAAGTCACAACATATCAACACATCCTGGAGCTTTATTAAATTGAAACAGTTTACAAACTTACTGCTGGCAGTAGTCATATCTGCATGCTTTGTTCAAACCGCATTGGCACAGGAAGAAAATACCGCGTTGGTGCCCTTGCCCTCGCTCGACGACTTCACGCGGGGTGAAGATGGCTGGGCCTTTGGCCTGGGCCTGGGTATTGAATACGAGACGGCCTATGAAGGCTCGGATGAGTTCGGCGTCGAAGTCGATCCGGCCGGCGCGATTCAGTGGCGCCAGGGTGACAATATTTTCTACTGGGCCGGTGAGGCGCTGGGTTGGCGTGGGCTGCGTTCAGACACCTGGCTGTTCGAGGCCACTGTGGCTTTCGAAGAAGGACGCGAAGAAGCTGATTCCGATGACGGCCGACTGGACGGACTGGGCGATACAGAAGAGGGCACTGAGCTGGTGCTGCAGGTGCGTCGCGCCTTCGATGCCAACTGGCGTTACTGGCTGGATGGTCGGGTGATCACCGGCGATAACGGCAATCTGGGGCTTTTTGGCGCGGGCCGCCGCTTTGGCAGCCAGAACGATGGCAGCGGTTCAGAGCTGGGTATCGTCGCCGTGTTTCATGACAGCGAGCGTGCCAACAGGGATTTCGGCATCAATGCACGGCAGTCAGCGGCATCGGGACTGACTGAGACTGACGTGGGCTCAGGCTTCCGCTCGATCGGGCTCAATTACACCTATCGCACCAATATCAATGAGAACTGGCAGATTTTTGGCGAAGTGCTCTATGAATATTTTGGCAGCGACGTTCAGGATAGCCCCATCGCACGCAACAACTTTGAAGCCGAAGTAGGCGTGGGATTCATTTACGTCTTCTGATCGCCCGGGGCGCCGATATCACTTCCAGCCCTGAACCCAGTTGTCTTCGTTTTCCAGTTCTTTCCAGTCTATCAGCTCCGATCGATTGGAAAGAACTGCCTCTATCAGGCAACCAATAACATTGTCACTTTCATCGAATTCAAGTTCGGTTATGAGAAAGTGCTTCTCTTTTTGAACCGGCTTTACTGCCGTCCATTTGCTATTGAGCAATTTTCTGGGATTGAATTTATTCACGCGTTGCCAGGTGCAGTACCAGCGTTTTCAGGGAGTTGGCCAGGTCAGTAACATGCGCCAGGTCAGTGGCCTCATGCTTAATGGTCAGCGTCGACTTCTGGATAAAGTCAGCCAGGGCGGGTAATGTCATGCCGGCGGCGCTGATATTGTCATGGTAGGGCTGCAGCATCTGTTCGATCAGCGTGCGGTACCGGGCGCTGTTAGTATCCAGTTCTTCCTTGCAGGCGGCGTTAAAACCGCTAACGATGTCATCTGCATCCGGCGATGCGTGCAGCAGCTCAAAACTCCTGATGGCGATATGCCGGATGACCGCATCCAGGCGTTCTCCCAGATCCTGGGTTCGGGAAAAATCAGCCTCGATTGCCGCCATGGTGCGGTTGGCGAGAAAGCGGATCGTGCCACGCATGAGATCGTCTTTACTGGCAAACACGGCGTACAGGGTTTGCCGGGAGATACCGGCTTCCTGGGCAACATCGCTCATCGTGGTGCGGGCCATGCCATAACGCAGAAAAACGCGCATGGCCGCCTCGGCAATATTGCTTTCTCGTGGATCCATATCTGGTGAGCTCATGGCGGACATCTTTACAGAATTTGACAATTTGTCAAGTTTGACATTTAATGTTCGCCAATCCCAAAAAATTACTGATCAGTCTGCGGAGGACGTATGGCGTACCTGTTAACAATTAACGGTCAATCCCATGAGGTTGATGTCGAAGGCGACATGCCTTTGTTATGGGTGGTGCGTGACCATCTCAACCTCACCGGCACCAAGTTTGGCTGCGGTATGGCGCAGTGTGGCGCCTGCACGGTTCACGTCGATGGCGTCGCCACGCGCACCTGCGTGATGACTGTCGCTGATTCAGTCGGCAAAAACATCACCACCATCGAAGGGCTGCAATCACCTCAGGCCATGGCCGTGCAGCAGGCCTGGGTGGATCTGCAGGTGCCGCAGTGCGGCTACTGCCAGTCCGGACAGGTGATGTCAGCCACGGCGCTGCTGGAGCAGAACCCCAATCCGACGGACGCCGATATTGATGCAGCGATGTCCGGCAATATCTGCCGCTGTGGCACCTATCCGCGTATCAAGGCGGGCATCAAGATGGCCGCCACGCAATTCACCAACGCGGCCGGAGGTGCAGCATGAATATCCGACGCTTCCTGAAAAGTGATGCCGCAGCACCGGACACCAGCCGTCGTGCCTTTCTTAAAGTCAGCGCCGGCGCCTCTGCCGGTCTGATGCTGGGCGTGAGTTTTACCGCGCCCTCGGCACTGGCCCAACAGGCCGCCGATACCGGTATGGAATTTAATGCCTTTGTCAGTATCAGCCCGGACAACACCGTTAAAGTGCTGATCAAACATCTGGAGATGGGGCAGGGCGTGTATACCGGTCTGGCCACCTGCGTCGCTGAAGAGCTCGACGCCGCCTGGGATCAGGTCGTGTGTGAACACGCGCCGGCTGACGTCAGCAAATACGCCAACCTGTTGATGGGTCAGCAGGGCACCGGTGGCAGCACCGCCATGGCCAACAGTTTTATGCAGATGCGCCAGGCCGGCGCAGCAGCCCGTGCCATGCTGGTCGCCGCCGCAGCAGCACAGTGGCAGGTGGATGCCAGTGACATCACCGTCAGCGACGGCGTGGTGTCGCACGGCAATCACTCGGCCAGCTTTGGCGAACTGGCGGTTGCGGCCGCCCAGCTGCCCGCGCCGGACAGAGCGACGTTGACCCTTAAAACGCCTGCCGAGTTTAAATTGATCGGTCAGGACAATACGCTGCGCAAAGATGTCGGCAAGCACAATGGCACCGCCATCTATACCCAGGATGTGAAACTGCCGGGCATGCTGACCGCTGTGGTGGCACACCCGCCACGCTTTGGCGCCCGCGTCAGGTCGTTTGATGCCAGCGCTGCCCTGGCCCGTCGCGGCGTACAGCAGGTGTTTGAAATCGACACCGGCATTGCAGTGGTGGCCAGTGACTACTGGTCGGCGATCAAGGCGCGCGAACTGTTGCAGATTGAGTGGGACGACAGTGCCGCGGAAACCCGCAGCTCTGGCGATATTCTGGCGCAGTACCGGGATCTGGTGGAAACGCCCGGCGCCATGGCCGAATCCCATGGCAATCCGGATGCGGCATTGTCGGCGTCGTCGGATGTGACCGAGCTGATGTTTGAGTATCCGTATCTTGCCCACGCTCAGATGGAACCAATGAATTGCGTCGCGCAGGTCAACGGCGATGCGGCGGAAATGTGGTATGGCTGCCAGTCACCGACCAGCGACAAGGCGGCAATTGCGGGGGTGCTGGGCACCAGCGGGGACAAAGTGACCATTCACACGGTATTTGCCGGTGGTGGTTTTGGGCGTCGCGCCAACCCGGCTTCCGACTATGTGCTGGAAGCGGTGCGGGTTGCCCGTCAGATACCCAATACGCCAGTGAAACTGGTTTGGTCGCGCGAGGATGATATGCAGGCGGGTTATTACCGGCCAGCGTATGTGCACAAATTGTCAGCGGCGCTGGATGCTGCCGGTAAACCCAGCGCTCTGAAGGTGCGGATTGCCGGACAGTCGATCATGGCCGGCACGTCCATGGCGGCGCTGATGATCAACAACGGCATTGATAATACCTCCGTTGAAGGGCTGACCGAGTTTGCCTATGACGTACCAGAGCGCCAGGTAGAACTGCATTCACCGCAGGTGGGTGTGCCCGTGCAGTGGTGGCGTTCGGTAGGTCATACCCACACGGCCTTCAGCAAGGAAGTGTTTATTGATGCGCTGGCGAGAAAAGCCGGTGCCGACCCGGTTGCCTATCGACTCGAGCTGCTGAAAAATAATCCGCGCGAAACAGCGGTGTTAAAACTGGCGGCCGAAAAAGCCGGCTGGGGCACCACTGAGTTGCCTGAAGGCTGGGGACGTGGTGTGGCAGTACATACCTCCTTTGGCTCGACGGTGGCAGAGATTGTTGATGTGTCCGTACAAGGCAACAACTTCAAAGTCGAACGGGTAGTAGCGGCGATCGATTGTGGTATCGCGGTGAACCCGAGCATTGTCAAAGCGCAGGTAGAAAGCGCCATCGCCTACGGCCTGTCAGCAGCGCTGGCCGATGAGGTGACGCTGACCAATGGTCTGGTAGACCAGACCAATTTCCACAACTATCGGGTGTTACGGATGAATGCAATGCCGGTGGTGGAGACACATATCGTGCCGTCGACCAATGCGCCTTCTGGCGTGGGTGAGCCGGGCACGCCGCCGATTGCACCGGCGGTCGCCAATGCCCTGGCGGCGGTAACGGGTCGTACGTTTACGCGGTTGCCGTTACGGTTGGCGTGATGTGGCGATTATCTGGGCGTCGCCGACTGGCGGCGCCTGGGTCAATGTTTGGCTTCGCCGGGAGCGTATACATCGTCTACGGCCATGCTGTTCATAAACTTTTAATCAAAAGTTCATTATCAATTCGGAATCTATCATTAAGCTGCTGGTCAGTTAATCCAAAGCAGGAGTGAATAGATGAAATCAATGGCAGCAATGGCTGGCATCATTAGTATGTCGGCGTCCCTGGCAGTGTACGCCAATGACCACGGCGCTGCCGTCGCCGACAGCGTAATCGAGCAACAGAATCAGAGTTTGCTGGAAAATACCGCTGGCAAAGGCTTCGGCCCGCAGTCGCCCCGTGATCTGTCAAATCCGCATGGCCAGAACGAGCGAAAATTCAGCATGGCCCCGCAGCATGACCAGCTCAATCTGTGCAATATACACTTCCACAAGAATGCCGAGCACAAGGGCGGGGAGTTCACTGCCTACGCAGGTAACGGCGACGGCCACGGCAACCACACAGGTTTTACCTACGACGGCGAGCTGCTTGCGAGCCAGCTGGCACCCGTGTCGGGGAATATCTGCCCGGCCAATAACCAGTCCCTGATGCCGGGCGATACTATCGAAGTGCATTATGTGTTTAGCAGTGCTCAGATAAATCCGGGTCCGACACTGGGCGCCTGCCTGAATGAAAACACCATGAACCCGCAATTGCGCGTAGAAGGACAGGTGCTGGTGCTGGTCAACGACCGCGCGGCGCTGGACTTCAACGAGCTGGCGGCCATTGGTGAGCGTAACGGCTATCATCAGGCGCTCAATATTCCCACAGACACCGGTACACCGATTCAATATGCCGGATCGACCACGGGACCTGCCTACAACGAAAATGGTTCACCGTTACTGGTCAGCTGGAGCGTGCGCCCGGAGGTTGCCTTTGTCGACATAGAAACTGTCGGCGAATGGTGCAATGACAATGTATTTGACGAGGAGCAAGCACACGGCGTACGCAATCTGGTGACACATCCATCGCTGCTGTCACCCATGTGATGCCCGGAAGCGATAACCGAGCCCCCTCACCGTCTGGATCATGGATTCAGCCGGTGGGGGAGCATCCAGCTTCTGCCGAAGCCGGCTGACGTAAACGTCAACGATATTGGTCAGCGGCTCCGACTGATGTCCCCAGACCTTGTTGAGGATGCGTTCGCGGGACAGTGCCTTGCCGTTGTTCTGCATCAGGAACATCAGCAGATCAAATTCCAGGCTGGTCAACGATATCTCTACCCCGTCACGGACTACCAGCCTACTGGCCAAATCCAGAGTAATCGGGCCCTGTTGGATGGTATCGCCGGTTTCCTCTGTTGGTGCATCAAAGCGTCGTCCCAGTACTTGCACCCTAGCCAGCAATTCATCAAAATCAAATGGCTTGCACAGATAGTCATCTGCCCCGGCCCGCAGCCCTGCGACGCGGTCAGCGACGTCATCAAGGGCCGTCAGCAGCAATACCCTGCTCTTAGGAGAACGTTGCAGAATTGCCGGTAGCTCCTGCAGACTGTCCTCATCCGCGAACATTCGATCCAGAACAATGACATCGGGTTGTTGCTGATAGGCCTGCATGCTGACCTCGTGTAGCTGACTGACAGTAATACAGTCAAACCCTTCGGCGCCGAGACCGCGAGCGATGAAGTTGAGCAGGGATCGTTCGTCGTCGGCAATCAGCACCTTCATGACTGCGGCTCCCGGGGCAGTGTCAGCGTAAATGTTGATCCCTTGCCGATGACCGAGTCAACGCTCAACTCCCCGTGATGGGCTTCAGCGATGGTGCGCGCGATCGCCAGGCCAAGCCCCGAGCCTTCGATCGACCTGTTTATCCTTACAAATCGTTCGAAGATATAGGGTAGATCGGAGGGAGAAATCCCGCGGCCCTGATCGGTCACCGAAATATTGAACTCAGTAGCATTTTGTGACGCCTTTAACACGACGCTGGTATGCGTGTCGCTATATTTGACGGCATTGCTGATAAGAATCGCGATGACTTGCGTCAAACGCTGTTGATCACCATAGAGCCGCGCCTGTTCGTTATCAAAACTCCATTCGATCTCTATTTGGTGGGCCGGCGCGAGCCGTTGCCAATGTTCGACCAGCTGCCCCAGCCAGGCGAGCATGTCAATCCACTGCGGCTCAAGTATTGGCTGGCCCGATTCTGCACGGACCAGGAGTAACAGATCATCTACCAGCCTGCTTAGCCCCACCGCCTGGTTCAGGATTGCGTCGAGGGTTTGTCGGCAAGCGGCCTCACTTACGGTCGGCTGGCGCAAGGTCACCTGAGCCTCGCCGCGGATGACCGTCAATGGGGTGCGTAATTCGTGACTCAGATCTGCCAGAAACTGACGACGGCGGTTGTCAATATCTGTCAGTTTATTATTGGCATCCATCAGTTCCCGAGTGCGTTTTTCAACTTCAAACTCAAGCTGCTTGCGTGATCGTTCCGCCAGCATCTCATGCTCCTGCAATTGGCGGCCCATGGAATTGAAGGACTGGACGATGGGCAGAAATTCCCGGTCCAGCGTGTCCGGCAAGCGGTGGTCATAGTTGCCCTGTGCCAGCGCTTCGGCCCCGCTGGAGATGGTCTGCAAGGGCGGATAGAGCTGATTGATCAGCCACCGGCAGGCCAGCACGATCAGCGGCAGCCCCAGCAGGCCAAAAGCAGCGGTGAACCAGACAATGGCTGTGTTGAGCATGTCTATTCGGGCATTGATAGCAGCCACGACGTTACTCTGTCGTGTCACGGCATCGTTGATCGCTTCTCGGAACTGGTTGTCGATTGTCACCTCAAGCAGGGTCCTCAACCTGTCCTGCATACTCAACGGCACATCTGCGTGGATTGCTGCGATTGACTGAAATTCATCAATAATCTGCGATATGAGCAGTGCCAGGGCCTCTGTATCCTCAACGCTGCCGCGGGTAACGTCAGGGCCCAGCGCTTGACGCTGCGCCAGTTCCAGGCGCCGGATGTTATTGAGGGACTCACTGATCTGCTCCTGCTTATTGCGGACCCCGGCCTGATTGGCGGTCTGGCCAAAGATCAGGCCGTCAGTGAGCTGCTTGAACAGGCGATAGGATATGCTGGACAGCTGTTGATGCTCAATCAACAGTGTCTGCGCCATCGTGCTCTGCGACAGGTTCTGACGGGTAATCTGTGCTGACACGGCAGCGGCCAAAAGGACTACCACCAACGCCACACAGGATGCTCCGGCAAAGAGGTAAAGTTTACGCTTGAACATGCTGGGCGGGCCCCGGGATGTGAGATCTAAGGATTTTTTGCATCATGTTGCAGCTGCCAGTTGCGCGAGGGCCTCGTAGAAGTCCACGCTCATGACCCGGATTACCCCGCGCGTGTATGACAGCCACCAGCTCCATAATCAACGATTGCGTACCTGAGTTCAACCAACAGAAGGTTTACAGGGCGAAGCACGAAGAGCTGCTACATAGCGCCAGTAATATTAATGGGAGCAGCGTTAGCTGCGTTTCTGGTTGATGTGTTGGTTATGCGCCTCTGCAATCATATTTATAATGGTATATACCAAAGCCAACAATTTTCTCGTGCAGTGTCGCTTTATACCCTGATTCTTCTTCCAGAATCTTAACGAGAGCCTTACAGTCCTCCCTTTTTTGGTCTTTTTCAATGCTATCCAGAAAGTTCCTGAGATCATGCTTCATTTAACTCATCCCCCAAGATGTTGCACGCATCACGCCCAGTGCTGGCTGTAGAAGATGCTATCTATGGCAGTCGCTCACTTGGGCAAACCGTTGAATTCGGGCACGTCACCGGGCTCCGCATTCCAGGCAGCTTTGCCGGATGAGAAGATATGCGCAGTGGGTACCATTTTGATTCTTGTGTCCAGGCACCCCGCTGGCACGACAAGCAAACCAGGGATCTGCGTGCCTGGCAATGCTGATCCACACAGCTTACAAAAGCTTTTGCTGTGACGAGTCCCCGGAAGCGTAAACGAAGTCACCGCATCTTCACCTGAAAGCCAGATCAACTTGGCTGACTGTGAAAACAGATTTGCCGCATGAGCGGAACCAGTGTCTTTTTGGCAGTGTTGGCAATGACACAGGTAGAAGATCTCGAAATCCCCCTGCACTTCAAACTTGACGGTACCACACAGACAGGAGCCATAATAATCAGTCATAGCGAATTCCTATAGTCACGCGCAGATGGCGCTAACGCCCTTGATAACAGGCGAACCACGAAGTGGTTTGTCCTTGTTAATTTTATTGTTAGCTGTGGTAACTACCTTTCGAACCCAATTGGCAGCTCGGCGCCCTCAAACAGGTGCTTATTTCTAGAGTACAAACTGTAATACGCGTCATGTAGCGGAGAATCCAAAGAGTCGCACCAAAATACCTCTATGACCGAAGCCATAGACTCTTCATCTCCAGCCATTCCTAGACCATTAATATATGGCGTCGCCAGCCTTCGTTCGATGAATTCTTCGATAGCTTTCTGAGCACGCTCCTGTGCCTGGTTGTGTAGTGCCATTCGTGCTACGCCGCCTACACCCATAGCATCTCCACAGGTTATAACCTCGCTGGCTCCATATGTTGTAGGAGACAAAGTTAGTAATATGCATATGGTAAAATATTTCATACTATCCTCAAACACACTGTACAGCGAACGCCCGTGCTCACGCGTAATTTAGGAGCTGCAGCGCAGCGGAGAAATTGTCGCCGTGCAGCCGATTGTTATGACGTATTTGAATTGCAGCTCTACCTCTTTGAAGTAAAAGCCTTACTAAGTTCATTGAGAAATTTATTCCCGAACTCCAAACTCTGTATAAAGCTTCCATTCTCTTTAAACCTTAGTGGAAAATCTCCGCTCCCAGTATGAGTTACCATCATTCTTAGCTCAAACTTAACCTTCTCTTTTCTGACCAAAACATAGTGGCAAGACCATCTCGAATTGAATGATGGTAAGTTTATGGTATTGGTGTCGAGACCTGGCTCTTCAGAGAGAATGGAGTTAACAATATGCACTTGACTATCATCACACTTAAAAGCCATCGGAGTTTTACCAGCGCTAAATCGAGCAATTCTTAGCAACATGTAATCATCAATATAAGAGACTTTTATAGCGATCTCTGGCATCCTAATACAGACATTTCCACTTTCATCTTCGTCCGCGATCCACAATATATAAGTTATGTCACCAATTTTCTGGAAGCGGCCGCTAACAAGCGATATGAGTTCAATTCCACCGCCAAAGTACCGCAACAACCCTTCGCCAGATACCAATTCATACCCGATAAAATCTGTTGATACTAGCAATGCGGTTGCTATTGACCTCTCTAAAATATTTGCCTCTATTGGAGCTGATTCAACTGATGAGATGCGGGTGATACTTTCTCCCATGTGCAGCGCCCCACTGCCTGCAATCATTACTTCACCATATTTTTCAGATTCCATCTTCTGGTAATTGAAGCCAAAATTGTAGATCATGTCTCCACATTTTAGGAGTCCTACTAATTCGACGTCTGGCTTGTCATTCGGGTCTACTTTCTTTTCCCAGAATTCAAATAAATCCTGCAGAGTGAGCTTTTTCGTAGCACTTAGCTGCTTCAGCTCAGACAGTATGGTTTTGGCAGTTATAGTCCGTCCAGCCCATGCAAGCGCTAGCTCATCATTCAGTATGATCAATTTTTGTTGAAGGCCAACAATTGAATATCCGGAGCCTCTTGGAAATATGTTTTCTACGCTCCCTATAGTGGGAATAACAATATCCCTATCAGTTACTTCAGGCCCGGAAATGAGCAGATCTCCCATCAAGATAGGGTATGACTCAGGAAAGTAGGCGACAATCACAGTCATTAGAAATGCTCAAAACTTGCTTTACTGTGTGGCGGGTCAAACGTCCGCTGCAACGACTTGTTAGGCCGCGCGGACAAACAGCTCACCGGTCCGCGACAGCCAACCGGAGCGCCAGCGCCACAAATACCGTGCCAGCGATTCGGTTTAGCACAACAGGCGCACGCTCTGATTGCTGGAACCATGCGCCTAGGTTTCCCGCCGCCCAAGCGATTGCTGAAAACACGGCAAGTGCGCACGCCATGAAAAGCGCACCGAGAACGGCTATTTGGGCCGGAACCGAACCGTTGGCGGGCTCTGCGAACTGCGGCAAGAACGCCATAAAAAAGATTGCCACCTTGGGATTGGCCACATTCATAACTAAGCCGCGAACGTACAACTCCCGGGTAGATAGCTTGACGGGATCTGCGTCTCCACTTGCGCCCGGCGCCGCGCGAAAAGCCATCCAAGCCAAGTACAGCAGGTATGCCGCCCCAACCAACTTTAGAACAGTGAACGCTACGGCGGACGTTTGGAAGACAACTGCCACGCCGAATGCAACTGCCAGAGTATGAAATATCAGACCAGTACAGAGACCCAACGTGACGATGACTCCAGCAATACGTCCGCTCATAGCAGACTGAGCTAATACGAATATGTTGTCTGGCCCCGGAGCTAGCGCTAGCGCAACAGATGCAACCACGAACATGCCAGCGGTTTCAATAGGTATCAATTGACTACTCCGTTCGTAAAGCGGCCTAACGCCCTTGTTCTGGCGCCAAGTTAGATTGGCGCGGCGGTTGCGTCAGCAAGCGACGTGACAATTTAACTTGGTCGCTCAGGAACTGATTGTTAGAGCGGGATAGTTTACACATACTTTGGTTTGAAATACTCATCATTGTAACTATCCGAGTTCAATGCTTTCTCTCTCAAGTCGTTGTACTTCTCTCCATCGTCCAAAACGCGCAGCAGCCTATCTGCTCCGTCTGGCGAAAAAGGAATGCTAAAGGAGGTGGTGGAGTTTAAGTAGTGCAAACTAACGATATCTAACACGGCTCCAATTGCCTTTAGTGCTACGTCCATCTTACTTTTATCTGCAGCCTTCAAACTCGGGACATTCCGATTAAGCGCCAAATCGAGGTCTCTGTGGGCGATGTGACGATTTCTCCAATCCCGGCAAAAATCGGTCGCCTCCCGCATTGTTTCGATGGAAGCTAGAACGCGGGTTTGAAGCTCAGGAATTGCAATAAGTTCTGGAAGCAAACAAAGCGTTAAATTTCTTCTACCTCCGGTGTGTGTCTTATCAGTGAGCCTGGCAATATGAAGAATTGAGTCTTCCCTAATTACCCCCTGAACTACGTTAAAGAAAAATGGTGCAGTGTCGTTCATGAGTTGTATTCGGCTCTCCCCTTTCCCAAACAACAAATTGTACTCACCCCATTTGAAGTGTAACCAAGCAAGCTCCTGCCATAGTTCGGAATACAGCGTCCCAAGAGGTTCGCCCATCCTCTCGATGCATTCAATTTTGCTTTCTTCCGCAGTTCTTTGGGCTGACATATACGTAGCTCTAACGCCCTTGTTCTGGCGCCAAGGTGAATTGGCGCGGCGTTTGCGAAAGCAGGCGCCGTGACGATTCATCTTGGTCGCTCAGCAACAGTTTGTTATGTGCGGATTCAAAGACTGAAATCATTAGTTGCTCGGACAATAAGGTTATTTGGCAGCTGGTACATCAAGGATCTTCTAATAGGTCCCTGGTAATCTGTAGATCTCTGAACTATATGCTTCAATATCTTGAACTCATCATATGATCTTCTTGGGTCAATCATAACTTCGTTTACCATCTTGTGAGGGTCTATTTTGTATTTGTAAACTCCATCTGGAATTAATTCTGGGCTCCAAGATTGAAAAAGAAGTCGAACTTCTTTTTCGTGCTCAAAAGGCAAACGTTTTAAGAGTAGGCTCTGAAACAGCTTGTCAACGGAAATGCCACTTTCATCAAACGTGTTATTCGCCTTGTTCGTTAGTTCTTTCGTGTTCAGGTACTCCACCTTTCCAATACAACATCTGGCCTCAGAGTGTGGCTGGTGAGCCCTATAGATTGATTGTAGTAAGTTACCTATCGTCGATTTTATTCTCACACCATCTTTGTTGGGGGAATATATACGCCACATAGCATCTGATGCGTTATGAAGTGTCCAGCATTGCCCAAACACCGAATTATGCATGTTGTAATCTACAGTTTCTCCGGTGGCCAATTTCACTTTTGATTTGAGAATGAAATTTTCAAATGTGTCTTCCCACTTGGAAGGGCTGACAAGAACGTTCTCTCCGGTAGTAAACAGATCAACGAGCCGCTCTATAGAAATAATTCTATACACAGGCCTGTCGAGATCTCCTTTTGTCAGATTAAGCAGCATCTTCTCAAATCAGTCCTATTCCCATTCTGCGCAGCTGCCTGAGCACATAACGCAATAGGTAACCGGGGCGTGCGTAGCACGAGTCCGGCGCCGTAGGCGCGTAGTTCACCGCATTGTTATGTGCTATGTCTGTCAGCAGGGTGATTCACTCCATCGTATGTCGGGATTCCCTCAATTTTCAAAGGGTTTATTCCCTCTAAGCACGCAACGTTAAAACCGTACTGCGATGGGTTCGATCTCCGCTGATGATGTGTGTAAATACCGCAATTATTACAGAAATAGTGCTTGGCTGTTTTCGTATTGAATTGATAAAGTTTAAGCGACGTTTCCCCCTTCACTATTCGGATACCCGAGAGAGGAATTGACGCCACTATTGCTCCTCTGCGCCGGCAAAGTGAACAGTCACATCGACGCACGTCTTCTAGGCCATTGGGAAGATCCAACTCGAATTCAACTGAACCGCAATGACAGGTAGCCCTGTGTCGTTCATTAATGGAAACACCGCCTACTTTATTTACGTTTACCATAGTTAATCAATCCCTGGTATGCACATAACATTTGTATCGTGCGCCAGCACGATAACTACAACCCGCTGCACGCTATCTCAAAACAGCAACTTCTTAGAAAACTAATACAAACAGATGAAAAATGGCATCTAAGCCATTCGGATGTCGGAATATGCCTCATATAAGCAGGCGCTCGCATATTCAGATAGCCGCGCATGCACGCAATATGCCGATTTACGTGGCGAGCAATGGCGCCGCGGTTCGGCAAACCGGTTGACCATTAAGACACTAATAACCTGCACCTACCCCAATATGACCAGATCCCACCGTCCGGCACAATGACCCAATGGGCTAATATGGGGCGTTTTTGGCCTGACCGATCAGAATATTTGCTTTTAACCGGTTATTTCCGTGGGCCACGCAAATCCGCTTGTTGCAACAGCCGAGTACGGTCCACCGCGTATGATCTACGTCTCGTCAGTCCGCGATGGACTCAAGCAGGCGCTGGGCTTGTTCCCTTAGCGCCTGTTTGAGTGCCGGCGGGCCCTGTACCACAAACGGAAACGGGATATGTGACAGCCACCAGGCAAACCACTGGTAGCTGTCGGTATGGGTATTGAGCAGCAGACCGTCCTCCTGTTGTTGAAACAGATCGACGGTATCGGGATGGAAGCCGAACATTTTGGCGGCAGTATCAGCGTCCGTTTTGAGCAGCACGGACACGGGGTGCGAGCGGGGCATGCTTCTGAGGCTGTGATTCAAATGTTCGGCGGCATCGAAGCGCTCGGGTCGTTTGAACGTATGCCCCAGTGCCTTGACGCTGCTGATGCGGTCGAGCCGGAAGGAGCGCAGGTCGGCGCGCAGATGGCAGTAGCCGCTGACGTACCAGCGACCACGCCGGAACACCAATCCGTAGGGATCCATCGCGCGCGGCATCACTTCGTCCTGCGGTGAGCGGTAAACAAAACTCACACGCCGTTCGGTCTGAATCGCGGTGGTCAGGGTGAGCAGGGTGCGGTTGTCATAACCGGGCTCCACCCGCGGCAGGATCAGGCGAGTGGTATCGCTGATGGCACGCACCCGACGTTTCAGATTGGCCGGCATCACCCGCTCCAGTTTGGCCTGCACGCTGGCGATGGCGGGTGTTGACTCGGCCAGGCCCAGTTGTTGCGCGGCCAGCAGGCCCAGCGATACCGCCAGCGTTTCTTCGTCAGTGAACATCATCGGTGGCAGTTTGAATCCTGCCACCAGCATGTAGCCGCCGTATCGTCCCTGTTCGGTGGTCACCGGAATGCCAAGTTCTTCCAGTACCGTGATATAGCGCCGGATGGTGCGCCGGTCGACGCCCAGCCTTTCAGCCAGCTCGCCGCCGCTGAGCAGGCCATGGGTCTGCAGCAGTTCCAGCAGGGCAAGCACGCGCGTGGTGGGGCCCGACATCAACGATGCTCCGCATTAATTAAAAGAAACTTAATTTTCTCAGAATAAGAGGACAAAATCTGTCCTATTACGACTTTATTATGCCATTCGTTCGTTAATAAACCAGACAAGGAGACATGTCATGACTGATTTAACTTTTTACACCCATCCTTATTCCCGAGGCCGTATTGTGCGCTGGATGCTTGAGGAGCTGGGTGTGCCCTACGACGTCAAGCTGCTCGAGTACGGCAGCACCATGAAGGCCCCCGAGTATCTGGCCATCAACCCGATGGGCAAGGTGCCCGCCATCAAACACGGCGATACCGTGGTGACCGAAGTGGCGGCCATCTGTACCTACCTGGCCGATGCGTTTCCGGAAAAAAATCTGGCGCCGCCGGTTGATAGCAAGCTGCGCGGCACCTATTACCGCTGGCTGTTCTTTTTTGCCGGGCCGCTGGAAATGGCTGCCTCTGCCAGAGCCTTTGGCTGGAAGCTTGACGCGGAAAACGCCCAGTCCGTGGGTTGTGGGCAATACCAGGATGCCATCGACACACTGGTCAGTGCGGTAGAAAAAGGGCCGTACATTTGTGGTGAGCAGTTCACTGCCGCCGATGTGATCGCCGGCAGCTATATCGGCTGGGGCATCATGCAGAAAACCATGGACCCGCTGCCAGCCCTGACCGCCTATCTGGCACGCGTGGAACAGCGTGCGGCTGCCAAACGTGCCAATGAACTGGACGATGCGCTGATCAAAAAAGACTGAATCAGGCGAGCAGCCAGTACCACAGGGGCAGCGTGACAAAGCTGCCCAGTAACCCCAGCCCCACCAGGGCGGCCACAAAGCGCGGTGCCAGCGCCGCGCCGATGGCCAGCGTGCCGGCAGTGATCATCGGCGGCATGGCGGCCTGCAGTACCACGACCTGGGTCAGCAGGGGCTCTATCAGCAGCGGCCGGGGCTGCACCAGCCACAGCAGGCCCAGTGCCAGCGCCGGCATCAACAACAGTTTAAAACCCAGCGCCAGTACCAGCGGCGTGGTCTGTCCGCTGTCCAGCTTCAGCCGCAACTGGAATCCCACGGCAATCATCACCACCGGCACCAGGGTTGCGGCCAGCGAATCCAGCAGCAGTTCCATAAAGGCCGGGTAGCTTGACCCTTTGAGGGCCAGGCCCAGCAGCATGGCCAGAAAGGCCGGAAACAGCAGGATGCGGGGCAGGATCTGTGCGGCGCTGGGTCGGGGCCCGGCAGTCGGGCTGAACCAGGCCGCGAGGATGGCGGCGTAGGTGACCAGTGCCAGAAAGGAGCCGGCCTGATCGTAGATGATGGCAAATGGCAGCCCGGTATCGCCATAGAAGGCTTCCACCATGGGATAACCCAGGAAAGAGGTATTGCCAAGTGGCAGCACCACCAGCAGCGCGCCGGTGATCTGCCGATCCAGCTGCCACAGCCGCGCCGCCAGCAGCACCGCACCGGCGGTTATCGCCAGCAGCACCCAGGGCATGGCCGCCGGTATCCAAAGCTGGCTGGTAAATTCCAGCAGCGGCATTTTTTGCAGTACCAGCGCCGGCAGTGCCACATAAAGCACATACTGGTTCAGGACCGGGCCGGTTTCTGCCGGAAACCCGCGGACCCGCCGCAGCAATGTGCCGATCAGCAGGTAGACCAGTACCAGGGCAAAGTTTTCCATGTCAGCATCGTTCCCAAATCGTTTGTTCGCGCTCAGCACGCGATGGGGCGATACCTTACCACCAATCCGTGGTTTCCAGCAGCCTGACAGGGTAGTGTCCGAAAATGGCCAGTCGCCGCCAGCCGGTGGTGTTATTCTTCACTCATGATGAACCTGGACGCTGATCATTGTTATCCCATCCTGCAGGCCCGCGATGCGCGCTTCGACGGCCTGCTGTACGTGGGCGTGTCATCCACCGGTATTTATTGCCGGCCGGTGTGCACGGTGCGTACCCCGGGCCGCGATCGCTGTTCTTTTTTTGCCAATGCGGCCAGCGCCGAGGCGGCAGGTTTCCGGCCCTGTCTGCGCTGTCGGCCCGAGCTGGCACCGGGCAGGGCGCCGGTTGATAGTGTCCGACAAAGTGCCCGGATCCTGTTTGACACCATTCAGGGCGGGGCGCTGGCCGAGGGCAGCATGGAAGAACTGGCCACCCGCTTTGGCCTCAGTTCACGTCAGCTGCGGCGCATTGTGCAGGCCGAGTACGGTGTCAATCCGCTGGCCATTGAACGCACGCGCCGGTTATTGCTGGCCAAACAGTTATTGACGGATTCCTCGCTGCGCGTGGTGGATGTGGCGTTTGCCTGTGGTTTTGCCAGTGTGCGCCAGTTCAATCGTTTGTTCGTGGAGGCCTATCGCATGAACCCCAGCGCGCTGCGCCAACGCAAAGCCACTGAAACAGGTACGGGCATTCCATTAAAGCTGGGTTTCCGTGGGCCACTGGCCTGGCCGGCGCTGGCCGGTTTCCTGGCGGGCCGCGGCAGTGGCCGCACCGAATGCCTGATCGACAAGCAGTATGTTCGCACCATCGCCATAGGCGCACACAGCGGCTGGATTGCCGCGCAGCCGGCGGCAAAGTCAATCCTGAAAGTCGACGTGTCGCCGTCGCTGTTGCCGGTGCTGCCGGCGTTGCAGCTGCGTCTGCGGCGCCTGTTTGATCTGGACGCCAGTCCGCTGGTGATTGACAACCAGCTGGGCAACAACCCGCAACTGCGACCGCTGGTTGAACGCACGCCCGGCTTGCGGGTGCCAGGCGCGGTGGACGGGTTTGAGTTGGCGCTGCGTGCCATTGTCGGGCAACAGGTCAGTGTCAAATCTGCGACCACGGTTTTTGAGCGATTTGTCGAACGCTTTGGCCGGCCGGTGCAGACCCCGTTTGCGGCGCTGGACCGCCTGGCACCAACGGCCGGCGATGTCGCCGCTGTTGAGGTGTCGGAACTGATCGCACTGGGGCTGACCGGCAAACGTGCCGCCACCGTGTTGCACCTGGCCCGTGCGGTCGCGTCAGGAGAGCTACGGTTGGACCCCGGCGCTGATGGGGAGCAGACGCGTGCCCAACTGCTGGCGCTGCCCGGTATCGGGCCGTGGACCACGGAATACATTGCCATGCGCGCCCTGGGGGATCCCGATGCGTTTCCGGCCTCGGACCTGGCCCTGATGAAAATCATGGGCACTGACAAACCCAAAGTGCTGGAGGCGCAGGCAGAAGCCTGGCGACCCTGGCGCGCCTATGCCGCCATTCATGTGTGGCATTCACTGAACGCCGGCGGTTAACCATCATCAAGCAGGGAGTCAGATCTCATGAACAAAGCGCGATACCACAGCCAGGTACCATCGCCGGTGGGCGTGTTGACGCTCACCAGTGACGGTGATGCACTCACCGGCCTGTACATGGAGAATCAGAAACACCGCCCCGAGCTGCCCGCACACAGCGTCCGGGATGACAGTCGTTTTACGGCGGTACGCGAACAGCTGGCGGCGTACTTTGCTGGCGAACTGCAGTGCTTTGATGTGCGTCTTGATGCGGCGGGAACTGAGTTTCAGCAACGGGTGTGGCAGGCGCTGACGGCGATTCCGTTCGGCGCCACGGAAACTTATGGCGGGCTGGCAGCGCGGCTGGGTAAACCCTCGGCATCACGCGCGGTGGGTCTGGCCAATGGTCGTAATCCCATTGGTATCATCGTGCCTTGCCATCGGGTGCTCGGTGCCAGCGGCGCACTGACCGGTTACGGTGGTGGTCTGGCACGCAAGCAATGGCTGCTGGCGCACGAAGCTGGTTGACTGGCAGCTGAACGGGAGGTCCCTGCATTGCAATCTCTGGATAGCAGGCGCAAGATAACCTCACAGCAACTCAATGCGAGGTCGGGACAGCATAGGTAGCAAGAGTTCCGGCAGAAGAAGGTACCCGCATGCCCGAATCAAGGTCACCAGACTCGCCCGTTTCCGAATCGGTGTATAAACGCCAGTTGCGCAATCTGCAGATCGAGCTGGTCAAACTGCAGCGCCACTTTATCGCCGGCAATGACAAAATTCTGATTATCTTTGAAGGTCGCGATTCGGCGGGCAAGGATGGCGTGATCAAACGCATTGTTCAGCATCTGAGTCCGCGTGAAACCCGGGTGGTGGCGCTGGGCAAACCCTCGGACCGTGACCAGTCAGCCTGGTACTTTCAGCGGTATGTTCCATACCTGCCAGCGGCCAGTGAGATGGTGCTGTTCAATCGCAGCTGGTACAACCGTGCGGGTGTCGAACGGGTCATGGGATTCTGTTCGTTGCCGGAGTATGAAGCGTTCATGGACTCAGTGATCGAGTTTGAACACATGCTGGTACGTTCGGGTGTGAAGATGATGAAGTACTATCTGGACATCTCCAGGGGCGAGCAGGAGCAGCGTTTGCAGGCACGCAAGGTCAATCCGCTGAAGCAGTGGAAGATCAGTCCGATTGACGCAAAAGCACTGGACTTCTGGGACGATTATTCGCTGGCCCGTGACGAGATGCTGGCGCGCACCCATACCGCCGCCGCACCTTGGACCATTGTGCATGCCGACGACAAACGCCAGGCGCGGCTTAATGTCATCAGCGACATCCTCACCCGGCTTCGTTATGAAGGCAAGGATGCCGCGCTGGTGCAACCGGACACGCATATTGTCATGGCCTATGACCAGGACAGTTATGACAACAACCGCCTCGCCCAGTAACGGGCCAACTCACCCATTATAAGGTTCGGTCCCGTCAGAAACGGAACGTATAGCGAAACTTCACGGTCAGGTCGGAGAACGCCGACTCGAAGGTATTGTCCTTGTCCCGATCCTGCATGTTGTAGTTCAGCACCACAAACCCTTCCTGCCCGGCACGCGGAATCCACTGCAGACGGGTGTTGATGCCCAGCTCTTCAGACAGATTGTCGTACTGCAGCAGACTGATCCAGTACAGGGTTGACGAGAACGCGACCTGGGTGGATACCGAGGTCAGGCGTGCAATAAAGTCGCCCTGCGGCAGGCTGATATCATTCCAGTCGTAGTTGGCCGACAGTACAAAAAAGCGCGACTGGTTCCACGACACCGAGCCGCTGATGTTGGTACGCTCTCCGTTGTAAAAATCACCTTGCAGATAATTGATGCTGCCCGACAGCTTGCGCTGACCGCCAGTACTCAGATTGAGCGCGCTTTCCGAGAACTGATAGCGCCCCGGCTGAATGGCGACCTGCCGGTTCTGGTCAGAGTAGATGGTGAACGGGCGCAGCACATTCTCGTCATTACGCGTGTGCGTCAGACTGATGCCATCACGGGTATTGGTCTGCAGCTCCAGCAGCCGATACACCAGCGCCTGACTCTGCAGTCCGCCCTCAATGCGTTCGATGCGCTGGGCATCAATGCCGGCAAAAGCGGTCTGCCATACCTCGCCCCCAAAGAAATGGGTGTAACCCACATCAGCGGTCAGGTCGCGCACATCGGCGCGGTTGATATAACCCATGGCCGGATTGAAGTTGCGCTGCACTTCTTTGTAGGCCATGCGACCCCTCATGCCTGTGGCATTGGGCATGCGCAGGCCAAAACCGAAGGAGGCATCGTCGCCGTCCAGGCCGGGCGTGTCGGATTGCTGGAACCAGGCATCGGCTTCCACGGTGCGACCACTGGCCAGACGGTTGTTAAGGTATTTGAAGTCCACGCCGACCACACTGTTGTCGACATTGGAGGCCGGGTCACCGTTGGTATAGATAAAACCGATGCCCGAGTCTTCCAGCACGTTGGCCGAGATGCGGGTGACAAACAGGTCCGAGGCATCCACCGCGCCGAACTCATCCTGACGGATGGCCAGGGTGCCGATATTCCAGCGCCCGACACGGCCACTGATACGACCGCCGTAGTTGATGTCCACTGGCGCGCCGGTTTCGCTCAGCCCCAGGCGACGGGAGAAAAACGGCCGGGCGTTTTCGCGACTGCCCAGCGAGGTGGCTTCGTTGCCGCCGGCCATGCCGCCGATGTTGCCGAACTGAAACAGGTCCGAATCATTCAGGAAAAAGTCGCGCTTCTCCGGGAAGAACAAATTAAAACGGGTCAGGTTGACCTGTCGGTTGTCCACTTCGGTGGCGGAGAAGTCGGTGTTGATGGTCAGCGCGGCATTCAGTGACGGCGTAATCCGATAGAAGGCATCCAGCGATGGTTCGGTGCTGGTTTCGTTGGTGGCCGGGTCGTACTCCCGCCGACGATTCACTGACAGTGAGGGCACCAAGTCCAGGCCTACGCCTTTGCTGATGCCACTGATGCCGGTCATCTGCCCGGACACGCTGGGGTTGTAGGTGCGGTTCTGCGAGACCCACGCCATTTCCTCGCCGCGGCGACGGATGGCGCGGCCGAAGTTAAAACCCCAGGTCTCGATGGCCGGATCAAAAGGAATGGACTTGAACGGTATTTCAATTTCCGCAATCCAGCTCTGGCCATCGACGCTGGTGGCCACATCCCAGATGGTGTTCCAGTCCAGTGAGAAGCTGGTGACGCTGGTGTACAGCGAGTCGTGGCGCGCGGCATTGAGGTTGGTTTCAAAGCGGTAGCCAGCACGGCCGGTATTAAACGGATCCAGAATCACCACCAGCCGGTCGTCGGAGGGCATGCCCTGACCATGACGGATCACCGGTGCGGCAATCAGTTCCGGATTGCTGTCGTACATACGGGCGGCCACATACAGGGCGTCATCATCATAGACGACATAGACTTCCGTGCGCTCGGAGGTCGGCGTCCCGTTGCCCGGTCGGGTCTGGTGAAAATCGGTAATAACATTGGCCTGTTGCCACACTGCATCATCAATGATGCCGTCTATCACCGGTGGCTGCTGCACCCGTACCGCGCGGAACTGTCGCGGCGCATTGGTGGGCAGTGATGACGCGTTCGAGTCGTCAGGGATTAGCGGAGCTTGGGCCCAGGCAGTGGCACTGAATGCAGAGGCACAGATCAACAGGCAGGAGCCCGATACAGCAGCGATTTTTATTGGCATTATTTACGACATCCCGACTACATTTAATTTTAAGGACAAAATAAGCGCATGATATTAATGCACATTCGCCGATAATGTAAGCAATTCCCGACAACAGGCGGTGGTTTTGCGACAGGCAGTGTGCAGCTGGCCGGTCGGGGACAGCCGGGCTGTGTTGGCGTATGATGAAGGTCACGCGCGAACAACAAAAACAAGCAGGAGCCACCCATCATGAAACTGCCCCGTAGCAAGTATCGACTGTCCGCCTGGCTGCTGATCGTGACCATGGTCTGTGGCGTGGGTCTTAACGCCGTCAGCGCCCAGGAGACAAACCGGCTAAACGGTGAGCACTGGGTCACTGCCTGGGCGATGAGCCCAAGTACCCTGCCACCCGGCATGCTGCCGGCCGACGCATCAGAGCACGACGAATTTGATGACCAGACCTTGCGTCTGATTGCCCACATAACGGCCGGGGGTGATACTCTGCGCATTCGTCTGTCCAACACCCATGGCAACAAGCCCCTGCATATTGGTGCGGCCAGCGTGGCCGAGCAGAGCAGTGGCACCGGCATTGACGTAGCGACCCTGCAAAGCCTCAGTTTTGGCGAGCAGCCGGGCATCATCATTCCGCGCGGTGCCACCGTTTTCAGCGATCCACTGCCGTTTCCGGTGGAGGCCTTTACCAGCCTGAGCATCAGTCTGTACCTGCCCGAGCCCAGCGGTTTGCCGACCACGCACCGGGCGGCCATGCAGACCTCCTTTGTTGGCGAGTCGGGGGATCAAACGCGGGCCGCCAGCATGGATGACGCCCACGAGATCTCCTTCTGGCACTACCTGACCGCCATTGACGTCAGCGGCGGTGACGCCGTGTCTACCATTGTCACGGTGGGCGATTCCATCACCGACGGGGTCGGCTCCACAGTTGACACCAACAACCGCTGGCCCAATCTGCTGGCGCTGCGCCTGCGCAATGAACCCGACCTGCCTACCTATGCCGTTGCCAACGCCGGTCTAAGCGGCAACCGCGTATTGCATGAGCGTTCGCCGATGTTTGGCGAGAACCTGCTGGCGCGCTTTGAACGCGATGTGCTGGCGCTGAGCAATGTCAGCCATATTGTGTTGCTCGAAGGCATCAACGACATGGGTATGTCGGTGAGTATGGCCACTGACCAGCAGGTCAGCGCCGAGCAGATCATTGCCGGTTACCGGCAGGTGGCCGAGCGTGCCCGCGGGCATGGCATCAAGGTGATTGGCGCGACGTTGACCCCTTTCGAAGGTGCCGGCTATTTCAGTGAGGCCGGTGAGGCCAAACGTCAGCAGGTCAATGCCTGGATTCGCAGCAGTGGTTTCTTTGATGCCGTCATCGATTTTGAGGCGGCGGTTGCGGACCCTAACAATCCGGCGCGGTTGCCGGCGGCCTATACCTCGGACAATCTGCACCCCAATGACGCCGGTTATGCGGCGATGGCCAACAGTATCGATTTATCCATCTTTGCCCAGGAGTAACTGTTTTGAACTATTCCCGCTTTTTGACAATATCACTGACCGCCAGCCTGGCCGGTTTGATTGCCGCGTGTTCCGAACCCGAGGCGCCGGTGCCCACCTCACCCTCAGCGATGGAATCCATGGCCGAGCAGGCTGCTGATCAGGAAGCGGCACCGGACGCCGAGGAACTGGCACAGACCGCGCTGGCCGCCGAGATCGCCCTGGGCAGTGCCGTTAAACGCCTGTGCTCGTCAGTGCTGGTCGGTGGCCGCACGGTGGATCATGTGATGTCCCGGGAATTGAACAGCGATGCTTTAAGCAGCGCGGATTTCAGTTTCGATGAGGATATCGTCACCGGCGCCATGGAAGTGAACGGCGGTACCATGACGGTGCGCGCACTGTACCGGGATCAGATTGGCTGCACGTTATTGAAGGATGTATCACCGATCAGCCTGCGCGCCCAGTTTGATCCGGCGCTGTATCCGGCCAAACCGGATGTTGACGATCAGCCCTGGCCCATCGGCAACCAGGTGACCCTGCCAGAAGAGGTGCCCGGATTTGATATGACGGCGCTCCACGCGGCCGTGGATCAGGCTTTTGAAGATATGGAGCCGGGCCAGAACATTGATACCCGCGCCGTACTGGTGATTCATGAGGGCAAAATTATTGCTGAACAATACGCAGAACCGTTCACCGCCGATATGCCACAACTGGGCTGGTCCATGACCAAAACCGTGACAGCGGCGCTGACCGGCATGCTGGCAGCGGACGGCCTGCTGCATGTCAATGCCGGCGCCAATGTCCCCGAGTGGCGGCGCGATGGTGATGAGCGGCGCGGTATCACGCTGGAGCACCTGCTGCACATGACCAGTGGCATGCAGTACTCCGAAGTGTATACCGCCGGTTCCATGTCCGACGTCATCCTGATGCTGTACACCACCGGTGATACGGCTGCCTTCACCATCGACAAGCCCCTGGCGCACGAGCCGGGTAGCACATTTTATTACAACAGCGGCACCAGCAATGTCATTGCGCGCATCCAGCGGCAGCTGTTCAACAACTACCAGGACTATTTCAACTTTCCGCAGGAGCGGCTGTTTGGCAAGCTGGGTATGAACTCGGCAGTCATCGAACCGGACGCCAGCGGCACCTTTGTCGGCTCATCCTACATGTATGCCACGCCGCGTGACTGGGCCAAGTTCGGTCTGCTGTATCTGCAGGACGGCATGTGGAATGGTGAGCGAATTCTGCCCGAAGGCTGGGTTGATTACAGTGTGACACCTGCACCTGCTGCCGAGAATGGCCAGTACGGAGTGCAGTTGTGGCTCAATGCCGGTGCCCCCGGGGATCCCGACAGTCGACCACTGCCAAATCTGCCGGCCAACATGTATTACCTGTCCGGTTTTGAGGGTCAGAACATTTTGATGTTCCCGGACCAGGACCTGATTGTCATGCGCATGGGGGTCACCACACGTGGCCCGCGCCCGGTATGGACGCTGGCCGAATCGGTACTGGCGGCGATGAACTCGCCCGACTAGTCAGTGATAATGTCCATCGGCGCGATCTCGGAGAACCACCAGTTGACGCCATTATTGGCAAACAGCTGATAGCGCTCACCCGGCGCTGGTTTCACCAGCTGCTGGGAGAAGGCCGGGATGGGCACGGCAAACGCACGGTCGACAAACAGCACACCGCCATTGAAGCCTTCCGGGAACTGCAGCTGCCATTGCAGCAGACCGTTGTTGTAGCGCGGGGCGATGTCGACCACCGGATCGATGCTCGCCGGCACGCAGTTGGCGGTCAGGTCTTCGCGGGTGATGGACTCGCCATTGCCGTTGAACATGTACAGCTCACCCTCGGCGGCACCCAGCGCCACAATACAGTTCTGGGTAATCAGAAAACGCGGCTGACCCAATGCATCATTGACCCGCATCAGATCGCCCTGAATAAAGTTCATCGGCACAAACAGGGTTGCACCTTCCAGGTCGGCCAGGTTGTCGAGCAGGAAGCGGGTGATACGGAAATCAGCCATCTGTTCAGTCTGTGCCCGGTACCCGGCATTGTTGAACACATGCACGATCAGTAGCAGGGCCAACAGACCGAGCAATGGCAGCGGCCGGGCAAAGCGCTGGAACCAGGCGGACTGTGCAATGGCAATCACGGCAACGATGGCCAGTGCACAATCGAAGGCAAAAAAGATCCGGTCACCGTGCAGCGTGTGTTCGACAATACCGTGCGACACGGCCAGTCCCGGTGCGGCAAACATCAGCGCCACGGGCAACAGCATGATGGTGCGCCGAAAGTTCATGAACAGGGCAACTACCACCGCCGCCAGAATAAAAATCCGGGTCTGCACATACCAGCCGATAAAACTCAACCAGGCCGCGCCGCTGATGCCCCAGAAGCCAGCGAAGTAGCTGCTTTCACCACCGATGTCCACGGACATGCCCAGCATCCAGGTACGCAATACCAGGTACAGCAGCAGTGCGACACCGGCGCCAATGGCCAGCCGAAAATTGCGATGATACAGCGCGTAGAGTCCCACCAGCGGCGGCAGTACCAGGTACACTTCTTTGGAAATCAGTGCCAGCAACAACAGCAGGGCCGGCAACCACGGTGCACAGGTTTTGGCATCGCGGCGGAAGATTACTACCAGAGCGGCCAGCGCAAAAATGCCGCCAATCAGATAATGCATGGTGTAGAAGCGGGTGATCAGCGTGTGCATGGACATGCTGGAAAAAATCAGCAGTATCACCGCCCAGGCCGCCATGCGGTTGCGGGTAATCAGGCCGGTCAGGGTCGCCGCCAGTGCGGACACCAGACTCATCGCCAGAATCATGAACACCAGAAACGCATTGGTGCTCATGCCAAACCAGGTCACCAGGGTTTTATAGACCACCAGGGGTATGGGCGTGTAATTGGCGGCGGACAGTTCGCGATAGATTTCCGGTACAAAAAAGTGCTGCCACCAGGCGTAGTCAATGGCTACCCGCATCAGGTGCGAGTCGTCTTCAGAGAACACTGTCCATGACAACAGGGGGAACAGCATGGCATACAACAGCAGACTGGCCAGCAGGAACAGGGGGAAGGGTGCGAGGACGGGTTTTGTGTCGGTCATGTTATTGTTATCCGCTTGGGGTTGAGTCAAAAGAGCTTGGTCGCGATCTCCGGGTTCAGCACATGCATTTTCATCACCTGATGAAAGTAGTCTGGATCCTTGATCAGAATGCCAGTCTGGCCTTTGTGTGCCAGCGCGTACTGCTGGCGTGAAACCCAAAAGCGCAGTGCTGCCAGTTGCAACATCTGCGGCCAGCTTTGCTGTTCCGCGGCGCTGAACGCACGGCGCTGGCCGTATGCGTGGAGTAGCGCCCGTGTGCGTTCAGTGTTCAGGGTAAAGCCCGGCTTGGCGGCATCGATACACCAGTCATTCACACACACGGCAATATCAAACAGCGTCCAGCCGCTGGCAGCGTTGTAGAAATCGATGACGCCAGTGATGGTATTGCCCTGGAACAATACATTGTCGCGAAACAGGTCGCCATGAATGATAGTGGCGGGCAGCGTTTTTGCTGGCGCGTGGTCACCAGAGAATTCCAGCCAGTCGCGCAGTTGCAGCAGCGCCGGCTCCAGCCAGGCCCGGTGCATCTGCCAGGGCTCATTCAGCAGGCCGAGTGCCTTGTGTACGGTCCATTCCGGCCCCCGGTCACTGGTCCGGGTCAGGTCACACGCAGACTGGTGCAGCCGCGCCAGCATGTCACCCAGCGACGCACACTGGCTGGCGTTGACCTGTTCCACATGCTCGCCGTCAAGCCTGGGCTGCAGCAGTGCCGGTTTGTCCTTGAGATTGTGCAGCGCCACACCGTCCCGGTCGGTAATGGCATAGGGCACGGGCAGATTGGCGGTGTGCAGGCAATCGAGCAGGTCAATAAAAAATGGCAGGTCGGCGCTGGGACCCCGTTCCACCAGCGTCAGCACATAGCGGCCGGCGTCACAGTCAACAAAATAGTTGGTGTTTTCGCTGCCGCCGCTGACACCCTGGGCGCTGACAAAGCCGCCTATATCAAAACGGCTGACAAATTGTGCGATTTCCCTGTCGCTGAGCGGCGTAAAAACAGACATACGTGCAGTTTACCCAAGGCTGTGAGTTGACCAGTCAGCATCATAGCCTGACTGTGACGGTTTCGGCCAATCGCGCTGGGCTCGGGGTCAGCGTTTGGGGTGTACCCGCCCGCGCATCAGTGACAGGAAAATGGCCGGTATGCACAGGGCCACGCCGATGCTGAAGCTCAACTCCACCGCCCGCGCCAGTTCCGGGTAGGTCTCCGGGCTGATCGGGGTGTTGCCCATCATCAGCGCCAGGGCCAGGGTCACCAGTACCATGCTGTTGAGCTGACCGATCAGCCGGGTAGTGGCCACCGCCCCGGAAGCACTGCCCGCGTGGGCCTCGCTGACCGAACTCATGATGGCGTTGACGTTCGGCGGCGAGAACAGGCTGAAGCCGCTGCCGGTCAACACCAGCGATCCAATCACATACAGCAGGCTGGTGTCGGCATCGAGCCGGGACAGCAAAAACAGCCCGAGGGTAGTGATGGTGATGCCGGCCGTGGCCAGGATGCGCGGTTCCACCCGGTCAGACAGGCGGCCAGTCACCGGTGCCAGCAAAGCCATGATCACTGGCTGAATCATCATCACCATCCCCGCGCTGGTGGCCGACAGGCCCTGCAGGGTTTGCAGGTACAGGCTCATCAGCACCACAATGGCGTAGGTGGCGCTGTACATCAGCAGGGACACCAGGCTGGAAACGGTGAACACGCGATTGTTGAAAAACAGGTTCACATCCCAGATCGGGTGGTCGCTGCGCCGGGCGTGGCTTACAAACAGGATCATGCTCACCACGCTGGCGCCGAGCATCAGCAGGCCGCTGGTATCGGGCAGGGCAGATACACCCAGGCAGAACAGCACGATGCTGATGGCCCAACCGATGGCGCCGGGCAAGTCAAAAGGTGTTCGGGTCCGGCCACGCCATTCGCCTTCGACCCGGAAAATCCCCAGCAACAGCACTACCAGCGCCAGCGGTACCTGCAACAGGAAGGCGGCACGCCAGCCCAGCACATCAATCACATAACCGCCCAGCAGTGGCCCGGCAGACAGGCCGACATAGATACAGCCCACCACCAGGCCGATCATTTTGCCACGCACTTTGGCCGGGAATGCCGAGGTGACCAGTGCCATCTGCGTGGCGTAGAGCATGGCGGCACTGACGCCCTGGGCGAAGCGGGCGCTGAGCAGCATGGCGCTGTTGACCGACAGAGCCGCGTAAACCGAGCTGACAATGACCGCGGCGGTGCCGATCAGGAAGATGCGCTTGCGGCCCACGGAGTCAGCAACACGGCCGAAAATCAGCACAAAAATGGTGCTCGCCATCAGGTACACCATGGGCACCCAGGCCAGGATCACCGCGTCCATACTCAGGTCGCGGGCGATGGAGGGCAGGGCAACATTGGCCGATGACAGCATCAGCGGGGTGGCAAAGGCATTGAGCAGAATCATCAGCAGCAATACCCGTTGCCGGGCCGTGGCCTGTTGGGAAAGCGTATCTGGCTGTGCGTCGGCTGAGGGCAAAATGGTTCCTGCTGGCTGATGGCTGTGCGAGTCCTGCCTGCGCAGGTATGATAACAGCTAAGACAGGCGCGGAGGCTACGATGACAGAATTCAACAGCGGGAACATGTACAGCAGTTTGCCCGCCTCACCGCAGGCGCAGGAACTGTCTGACATCCTGGCGGGGCAGGTGGGTGGCGTGGAGATTGAACGGATCGTCTCGCACGGCCATGTCACGCCCGACCATGAATGGTACGATCAGGCCCGCCATGAATGGGTGCTGGTGCTGCAGGGTGAGGCCATCATTGCCTTCGACGGCGAGCGTGACGATATGCACCTGCGCCCCGGCGATTACATCAACATCCCCGCGCATTGCCGCCACCGCGTAGCCTGGACCCAGCCTGACACTCACACCGTCTGGCTCGCTGTGTTTTATGGGGGTAACGGGCTGTAAAGGGGACGGAGGGATTTACGGCGCAGCCGCAGGCTGCCCGTAAATCCCTCCGTCCCCTTTACAGCCCCGCTTTAGAACTGACTGGAGATCAACATGCTTAATGAAAATGTACTGCGCACACCTGATGAGCGCTTCACCGAATTGCCGGGCTACGATTACCAGCCGCATTACATCGACACCCTGCCGGGTTTTGAGGGGCTGCGTGTGCACTACGTGGACGAAGGCCCGGCTGATGCCAGTTCCATTGTGCTGTGCCTGCACGGCCAGCCGACCTGGAGTTACCTGTACCGCAAAATGATCCCGGTGTTTGTTGGTGCCGGGCAGCGGGTGATTGCGCCGGATCTGCTGGGGTTTGGTCGCTCCGATAAACCGGAAGATGACGCCATCTATACCTTTACGCGCCACCGCGAGATGTTGTTGGCCTTTGTGCGGGCGGTGCTTGATACCGGGCGCAAGGATCAGCTGGTGACGCTGGTGGTGCAGGACTGGGGCGGTCTGCTGGGGCTGACGCTACCCATGGAATTTGATGGTCTGTTTACGCATTTGCTGATCATGAACACCAGCCTGGGTACCGGTGACGTGCCACTGGGCAAAGGCTTTGAGGACTGGCGGGCATACTGCAACAGCCGTCCGGACATGGATATTGCGGCGCTGATGAAGCGCGCCGAACCGACGCTGAGTGATGCCGAGGCCCAGGCCTATGCCGCGCCCTATCCCAGCCTGCGCTACAAGGCCGGCGTGCGGCAGTTTCCCAACCTGGTGCCCGATCACCTGAACGCTGACGGCGCTGAAATTTCCCGGCGTGCCCGTGACTGGTGGCGTGATCAATGGCAGGGTCGCAGCTTTATGGCGGTGGGCATGAAGGACCCGGTGCTGGGTCCGCCCGTCATGAAAAATGTGCGTAAACTGATTCGCGGCTGCCCCGAACCGCTGGAAGTCCATGATGCCGGTCACTTTGTGCAGGAGCATGGCGAGCTGGTGGCCCGTGAGGCGCTGAAGGTGCTGTTTGGGTAAAGCGTTAAAGGGGACGGAGGGATTTACGGGCAGTCTCCGGCTGCGCCGTAAATCCCTCCGTCCCCTTTAACCCCCCCTTTACCTTTACTGCAAACGATCCAGCAGGTAGGCGTAGATCAGCGCATCCAGCTGGGCGCGCTGTTCGTTGTTGGCGGCGCCGGCATGGCCGCCTTCGGTGTTTTCGTAATACAGCACGTCGTGACCCATGGCGGTCATCTTGGCCACCATCTTGCGCGCATGCCCCGGGTGTACACGATCATCGCGGGTTGAGGTGGTGAAGAATATCTTCGGATAGTCCACGCCCTCTTGCACATTGTGATAGGGTGAGTAGCTTCGGATATAGGCCCACATATCCTCTTCATCCGGATTGCCGTATTCACCCATCCAGCTGGCGCCGGCCAGCAGTTTGTTGTAGCGCTGCATGTCCAGCAGCGGTACCTGGCTGACTACGGCATTGTATAAATCGGGGCGACGTGTCACCGCTGCGCCCACCAGCAAACCGCCATTGCTGCCACCACGGATGCCCAGATGCTCAGGTGAAGTGATACCGCGCGCAATCAGGTCCTCTGCCACCGCTTCAAAATCCTCGTAGGCCTTGTGACGATTTTTCAGCAGCGCGGCCTGGTGCCAGCGTGGTCCGAATTCGCCACCACCACGGATGTTGGCCAGCACATACACGCCACCCTGTTGCAGCCAGTTGCGGCCAATGCTCGCTGAGTAGGTCGGGCGCTGTGAGATTTCGAAGCCGCCATAGGCATACAGTTTGGTGGGGTTGCTGCCATCAAGTTCAGCATCCTGCGCCATCACCACAAAATAGGGGACTTGTGTGCCGTCCGCCGAGGTTGCCATGTGCTGACGGGTTACAAATGGACTGGCATCAAACATGGCCGGCAGCTGTTTGATAGCCGACGTCGTCAGATCATTGTCTACATGGTAGAGCGTGGTCGGCTCCAGAAAGCTGTTGTAGCTGACAAAAAAGTCATCATTACGATGTGAGGCGTTCTGGATGTTGATGGAGCCATTCGGGTCAAGTGCCACTGTTTCGTGCTGCCAGTCGCCGTTGGCCTGCGGTGTATAACGATCCAGCCGGCCCCGGACGTTGTCCAGCCAGTTCACCAGAATCGCATCTGCAGTCATCTGCACATCAAGAATGGCGCTGCGCTCGTCCGGCGCTACAAACAGCTGGAACTGGGCGTCACCTGCCAGCACCTCGTCCATGGGTGCGTATACGATGGCGCCCTGGGCAAATCCCTGCCACGCGCTCTTCAGGTCAATGTACAGATTGTTCCGAAACAGGCCGGCAATGACGGCATCATCGGGAATCGGCAAAAGAGCCAGCTCACCGGCATTCAACACATAACGATCCGAGGTATAAAAGGTCAGTGCTTCATCAATGATCGGATAGGCATTCTCACCATCCCGTAGCGTGGTGGCGAACACGCCGACCGACTCGGGCGGTGCGGCATATAAGGGGGCCGATTCGGTGATGGACTGACCACGCTGCCATAGTCGCACCTGCGCAGGGTAGCCGGAATCGGTCATGCTGCCGGGGCCGATATCCGTGCCCACCATCACCGTGTTCTCATCCAGCCAGCTCACGCCCGATTTGGCCTCCGGCAATTCAAAGCCATTCTCGACAAAAGCCTTGTCCGCGATGCTGAACTCTCGCACCACGGCGGCATCGGAGCCGGCAATGGACAGGCTCAACAGACAGCGATCGTAATCCGGGTACAGGCAGTTGATGCCGCCCCAGGTCCAGTTTTCACCTTCGTCTGCGGCCAGCTTGTCGAGATCCAGTACGGTTTCCCATTGCGGATCTTCCTTGCGGTACTCATCCAGCGTCGTGCGCCGGTAAAGGCCGCGCACATGCTCGGCATCACGCCACAGGTTGTACAGGTAATCGCCACGTCGAGAGAAGTCGGGAATCCGAGCGTCGCTGTTCAGCACCTCCAGCGAGTTCTCGTACAACTGCTGATACGCCGGGTGGGCCTGAATCTGTGGCAGCGAGCGCGCATTCTGCTCCTCCACCCAGGTCAGCGCCGCTTCACCTTCAACTTCCTCCAGCCACATGAAATCATCCGTCTGGGCCTGAGCGTATGCGGGGTTGCCCAGCCCGATGCCAACCGCCAGGGCAAAGGTCTGTGTTGTTGCCGTCCAACGTTGCTTCATTGATTTAGCTCCTGTGTGGGTGCAGTAAAGGGGGTAAAGCGGTAAAGGGGACGGAGGGATTTACGGGCAGCCTCCGGCCGCGCCGTAAATCCCTCCGTCCCCTTTACCCGTCCCCTTTACCGCCTTTACTACTCGTATTGCGCTTCGTGTTCCATCAGCACTTCGCGAATGCTGGCGGCCCAGATGTCATAACCTTTTTCGTTCAGATGCAGATTGTCGTCAACAAATATGTCGGTCATCACAGTGCCGTCCGCCTGCAGGAAAGGGGTGGCAACATCGATGTAATGCACCAGCGGATCCGCCGCGGCGATCTGCTGATAGCGTTCATTGAGATCCTGGGCGATCGGCCAGGTGGCCTGGCGCGCGACGCTGGGTTTGACCGACAACACATAAACACGTGCGTCGGGCAGCTCGGCATGGATACGGTCAATGACGGTTTCCAGTTGCTCAATAATCACATCATTGGGGATGTTGTTGCGCCCTGTGTCGTTGTCGCCTTCGTAGATCAGCACCGCGCGCGGCTGGTAGGTCAGCGCTACACGATCCAGAAAATGCAGCACGTCATTCATTACACTGCCGCCAAACCCGCGTGGAATGACGGTCAGTGGTGCCAGGTCGGCCGGGGCTTCCTGATTCCAGAACATGATGCTGGAGCTGCCGGTCAGCACAATGGCGTCCTCCGGCGGTGGCGACTGCTCATCCATGGCCTCAAAGCGCTGGATGGCCTCTTCATAACGCCCCGGATCAGGCAACTCGTACCCTGCATCATTCTGGGCCAGCGCCACCCCCGCAGCTGCCATCATCCACGACGCTACCAGCGCCGCCCCCAGTGTTCGAATCATCTTGTTGTTATTTAACATCCACACTCTCCCCTGTTTCTGGTCGTCAGTTATGTTCGGTCTTGTGTTATCTGCGGCCGAGGGCCATTCGCGCGCCGCTATAGGTCATGTACATGAGCAAAAATAAGCCAAACAGGCCAAAAATGCGATCAAAAATCGCGAAACCGGTCCAGCGCAGATAATGGATGTCATAGATCCGGTCAATCCAGCGGGTATCGGGCCCTTGCTGGCTCATGCGCAGCGTATCCCAATCCACGCTGATCTCCACGCCGGTATCAGTCACCGCGTTCATGCCCGACAGGGTCTCCACGGTACCGTAGCGTTCCCGATTATGGCGAGTGGCGTCTTCGATCAGCCGTCGCAACTCCTCGCCGGTGGGGCCCGGGCGCGGCTCCAGTGTAAAACTGTGCAGATGCTGCCAGCCCTGGGCATCGCGTACCAGCAGATGTTCGCCCAGCACCGTGCGGGAAAAGCGCGCCTCCAGCCAGGCCGGGTCCGGCACAAACTGAACAATATTATCCATGGGCAGCTGCCGCACCTGTAGCTGCTCATACGCTTCGGTGTACGCCGGGCGCACCAGAAAAAAGATGGCGGTGCTGGCCCAGGCTACAAAGGGTAGCAGCAACAGAATGCCAACAAGGCGGTGGACTTTACGGGGTCGCATGGACGGTGGCTCTCGGCTTGAAAACGGGAGAGCAATGCTATTACATATGCGCTTCCACATCTATTCGACAGACAAGGCCGCCCATGCAGATCAGCTCTCTTAAAGACAAACCCCACCACTTGCTGCCGCTGGCAAAGTGGCATCACGCCGAATGGTCCTACCTCAACCCTGCACGCACGCTGGACGAGCGCATCGCAGAGATGCAGGAAGACCTGCAGGGCAAGGCCATTCCCACCACCTTTGTCGCCGAAGACAACGGCGAGCTGCTGGGCTCCGCCTGCATCCTGGCCGACGACATGAGCAGTCACCCCGAGCTAAGCCCCTGGCTGGCCAGCGTCTATGTTGCTGAGCAGCACCGCAACAAAGGTATTGGCTCGGTACTGATTAAACGGGTCATGCAGCATGCGCAGGAAAGCGGCGTCAAACGTCTGTACCTGTACACACCCGATCAGGCCCAGCTCTACGCCAAACTGGGCTGGAAGATCCATAGCGAAGAGCCTTACAACGGCACGCCGGTCACCATCATGTCTGTTGATTTTGACTGACTAAAACCGCAGGCCCCATGCTTGGCCTCAGGCCCCGACAGGCGTATAGTTGTCGGTATCAACTACCTGATTTCCGGCCAATAATATCGAGGATGACCCGCCTGTGAAGCACCCTGATTCCCTCAACCTTGCACCAACCAGATTGCCGCGACTGCTAGCCGCCATCGCGCTGGCTGGTCTTGCCGCCTGCAGCAGCGAAGAGCCACAGCAGCCGGAAACCATCGCCGTGCGTGCGCCTGCCCCCGCCATCAGCCAGATTGCCCTGCAGGACATGGCCGCCTGTGCCGATGAACTGGCGCCTCTTCTCAGCGATTCGGGTACCTACAGCCGTGGCATCGGCACGGCCATGGAGACCACCCAGGCTTACTTTGATCAGGGCATGCGCCTGACCTACAGCTACTACTTCCCGGAAGCCATCGCCTCGTTCAACGCTGCCCTGTGCTTTGAGCCCGCCAACCCCATGATCCACTGGGGCAAGGCGCTGGCCATCGGCCCCAACCCCAACAGCCGTTACGGCGGCGCCCCGGATGACCCCATGGGCGCCGGCCGCAGCGCCATCAACGCCGCCATGGCAGCGCGTGACACCCGCGTGGAGGATGAACAGGGGCTGATTGAAGCACTGGCACCCCTGTTTGATACCGAGACCTATCCCGATGTTGCGGCCCGTACCCAGGCCTTTATCGAGGCTGCAGAAGCCAATTACGCCGAGCACCCCAACGACCTGGAGGCCGCCTTCCTGGTGTCGCATGGCATCATGATGTCCACGCCCTGGACCTATTACGATCCTGAAGACGGCAGCCCGCTGCCCGGTGTCGAGCGTGCCCTGCAGGTCATGGAAGATGGCATGGCGCAGAACCCGGCACATCCCGGTTTGACACACCTGCACATTCACCTGCTGGAAGCGTCATTTGAGCCGGGCCGCGCTGAAGAATCAGCAGACCGTCTGGAGTCGTTGACCCCCATGGCTGGCCATATGGTGCACATGCCCGGTCACATCTATATGCGGGTGGGTCGTTATGAGGATGCTATTGCTACCAACCAGCGCTCACTCAGCGCCGATGATGCGGTGGTCTCGGAATGGGGCAATCGTGAGCTGCCGCGCACGGGTACCTATTTCCTGTCTGCTACCAATCACGGTGGTCATGCTACCAACTTCATTCACTGGGCCGGCATTCTGCAGGGTAACAGCCAGCGTGCACTGGACGTTTCCGGGCCGATGGCAAGCATGGCCGAGCCAGAGGCGCTGACCCAGGGGCGCGGTCTGCGTACTGTAGTCGCACACTGGATGACCCTGAAAGCCTTTGGCCGTTTTGACGAACTGCTGGCGCTGGGAAATCCCGCGCCCGAGCAGCCGTATCTGACCGGTATGCTCAATTACATGCACGGTTCCGCGTACCTGCGCCAGGGAGACATCGATGCCGCCCAGGCCGAATACGATGCGCTGCAGGATGTACAAAACAATCCGCAACTCGATAACCAGCGCGCCGCCATCAACACCACCAGTGACATGCTGGCAATTGCGTCTTATGCCCTGGCCGGTGAAATCGCCAGTGCCCGCGGCGACCACCAGGAGGCCATCAGTGCCTTCCGTCAGGCGGTTGCCCTGCAGGATGCGCTGCGTTACATGGAACCACCAGACTGGCTGCAATCCATGCGCCTGTTCCTGGGTCAGGCACATCTGGATGCGGGCGAATACAATCAGGCGATGAATGTTTTTGAAAGAGACCTGGTCCTGTTACAGAACAACGGCTGGGCGCTCTACGGACTGACCGAAGCGCTGGAGCAGATGGGCGAGACTGAGGAAGCTGATCTGGCGCGTCTGCGACTGATTGAAGCCTGGAGCGATTCGGATGTCATGTTAAATGGCCGCGCCCACTTCTAGGGTATTGATCGGCAGTTTGAGAGAGTAGTTATGGCAGACGCACTGGAAAATCTCGCGCACTCGGTGTCGCGAGCCAGAAATCTGGAAGAGCTGACGCGGCCCATGCTGGAGCTGCTGGAAAAGATCACGCATCTTGAAAGTACCTACCTGACCACGATTGATGAGGCGCAGGGCGTGCAGCGTATTCTGTACGCCCGCAACATCGGTGATCTCAATATTCCCGAAGGTCTTACCGTGCCGTGGGGCGATACGCTGTGCAAGCGTGCCCTGCAGGAGAAAAATTTTCTCACCAAAGATGTGCCAGCGGTGTGGGGTGACTCGGAAGCGGCCACTGCACTGGGGCTGCAAACCTATCTCAGCAGCCCGGTCTATACCGAAGATGGCGACCTGTACGGCACCCTGTGCGGTGCCAGTGCTCATGCGGTTGACGTCAGGGCAGATGTCAGCCAGGTACTGGATCTGTTTTCGCGATTGATATCACAGCAGGCGTCGCGTGAGAAGGATGCCCGGGAAGCCACGGATCGCGCTCTGGCGGCCGAGGCCCGTGCCAGTGAAATGCAGTTTGTAGCCGAGATAGGAGCCATGTGTCTGTCTTCATCCGAACTGCCCGAGTTATTGAGTGGAATCGCCCAAAGATTCACCGCGCGCCGTTTCTGGCTGACGGCAGTGCCTTTCGTGGCAGACCAGGGCGTACCGCATGTTCTGCATGCCAAGCAGAAAGATCATGAACCGTTGATCGCGACTCTGCTTGACGACTCGCGTGCCAATATTGGTTTCCAGCCCCTGTTCATCAAAGCCAACTACGCCGAAGACGATGTCCAGCAGGCGTTGTCAGCAACCGGCCAGTCAGACAAGTGCCTGCTGTTCATGATGGCGGCTGCCAGTGGTGATGAGTTGCTGGGCGGTGTACTGCTGATTGGTAGCGACAGCGACATCAGCGATTCCGAACAGGCCATGGTGCAAAGTTGTTGGCAGACCCTGACGCTTTTTGCCGAGCGCCACCATGAACATGAGCTGCTGGAAACCGCCAATGCCATGCTCACCATGCACGCCCGTCATGATCCATTGACTGAGCTGCCCAATCGGCGCTATCTGGTGGAAGAGATGAAACGCCTGCTGGGCCATGCTGCGCGCACGGGTGAAACAGTCTACGTAGCGTTTATCGATCTGGACGGTTTCAAGAGCATCAATGACTCTCACGGGCACGATGTCGGCGATGACTTTCTGCAGGAGATTGCCGTGCGATTGAAAGGCGCGGCGCGCACCGGTGATCTGACCGCTCGCTATGGCGGCGATGAATTTATTCTGGTCGCGGTCAATCATGGCGAGCAACTCGACATCACCGAGTCCGCCATCGCCAGAAGGCTTGAGCAGGTACTGACCGGTACCTTTGAACTACCCAGCATGACCCTTGAGTATGGCGGTCCCAGCGTTGGCGTGATCAGCTGGCAGGGCAGTCAGGTACCTGACGCCGATGAGCTGCTGGCCAGCGCCGACAAGGCCATGTACGCCGTCAAGCAGCAGCGCAGAAAGCGCCATGCCTGAGCCCGGATGCCTGCGCATCGCCCGACAGGGTCTGATCGTCGCACTCGGTACACTGTTGCTAAATGCTTGCGCCGCTGCGCCTGGTCCCAGACTCGATAACCAGGCTCTGCATCAATCCTATTTTGACATCGGTGTTTACGCCGGCGTCGATTCCACGCGCGGCGGCCCGCATTGCCGCATATTCCACCCCATCAATATGAATTACGACCGTCACCCCATCATTGTCTGGGGTAATGGTACCGGCACCAGCCCGGCAGCCTATCGCGACCTGCTGGAACACTGGGCCAGCCATGGCTTTGTGGTGGTTGCCGCCATGAGCCCCAATCCCGGCACCGGGCAAGAGATGGCCCGTTGTCTGGGTCATGCTCTGAACATGAACAGCGAACCTGGCCCCTTTCAGGGGCGGCTGGACCCGGCCCGTATTGCCGCTGCCGGTCACTCGCAAGGCGGTGGTGGCGCCATCATGCTCGGCCGCGATTTGCGCATTACCACGGTTGTCGCCCTGCAGCCCTACATCCAGGGTGTGCGCTTCAACACCACTGCCGTTCGTGGCCTGCATGGCCCCATGCTGCTGCTTTCCGGCGCAGATGACGTCACCGCGCCGCCCGACACCCACCAGCAACCGATCTACGATAATACCGATGTCTCCGTTACCTGGCTCACGCTGCGCGGCGCCACCCACCTGGCGCCCATGCAGACCGGCGGCAGCTACCGTGGCGTGATGACCGCCTGGCTAAGAATGCAGCTGCGCAATGACGACGAAGCCGCCCGCATGTTCAAGGGCGATGATTGTGTGCTGTGCGAGGATGAACGGTGGACGATTCAGTCGAATTAGACTGATGGGTTATTGACTTACCGGTTGTGTGTGGCATCTTTATCGGGAACGTGTGATTGCCTGTCAACCAGAATAGTAGAGACAGGTCAATCCAAGGAGGCACCATGACAGTTGCAGATGTTCTCGCTCTACTTGAGGCCGAGCGCGATGAGCGGGGTATCCAACACTGGCACAAGCTTGGTCCGCGCACTGGCGGCATGCGAAGTTACGGCATAGGACTTACACGGCTGCGCAAGATGGCCAAACAGTTTGGCCGCGACCGGGAACTGGCACAGGCGCTGTGGCAGACTGATGTTCACGAGGCAAGAGTGATTGCATTGTTGATCGACGTCCCTGCAAAAATCACGCGCGAGCAGGCCGAGCAGCAGGTCGATCAGTTGAACGGAGGCATGCTGGCACATGTATTTGCTTCCTGCGACGCGACGCTCGCAAAAACACCTTTTGCAGTATCGCTTGCTGATGAATGGGTGCGCGGGACTGACCCGGTACGCCGCGGATCTGGCTACGGCCTGTTGTATGAAGCATCGAAATTCTCTGGCAAAAAGGCCCCCAGCGAAGCGTTCTTTCTCGAGCATATACAACTGATTGAGCAAACCATGGAGAACGAGCCGGAAGGCATACAGATGGCCATGGGACTGGCATTGATGGGGCTCGGAAAACGCAGTGCTGTGCTGAATAAGGCAGCGTTGAAGGTTGCTACTGCGGTGGGGCCGATTCAGTTTACGTCAGCTAGCGGTCAATGCGAGCCATTTGATGTGGCTAAGCACCTGACTACAGACAGGCTGCGCAGCAAATTGGGAATAGTAGCCTGATCAGATTAATAACGATCATACAAAAGGGAGATCAACAATGCTTCGACTAATTTCAATTACTATCGCAGCAGTACTGACGATGGCCACGGTTGCCATCGCCCAAACTGATGGCCTTACGGGTTCATGGCACGGCACGCTCAGTAACGCCAATGGCTCTCTGCGTCTCATCTTTCAGATTGAGCAGACTACTGAGGCATACAGTGCCAGCATAGTAAGCGTGGATCAGGGCGCTGCAGTTATCCCCGTCGATATTAGCGTGAGTGGCGACTCAGTCGTTTTTACCAATGCCCAGTACGATATTAACTACCAGGCGGAAGTGAGCGGTAGCGAAATGACAGGTACCTTCACTCAGTTCGGGAACGAGTTTCCTGACTTCAAAATCGTTCAAGAGTAGAAATAAACCAGGATAATGACAATGCCTGCAAGCCCCTGGACTGAACAGCGCCTGGCAACACTCAACCGCCATGGGCATTTTTCTCTGCGCGGCGAAGCCATGACCCGATTGGACACCTTCGTCGATGCGGCGTTTGCCTTTGCCGTTACCATGCTGGTGATCTCTGTTGATGATGTGCCCCAGAACTATGATGAATTCGTCGGGGCGCTGCTGAACGCGCCGGCTTTTATTGCCAGTTTCTTCCAGGTCATCATGTTCTGGCTGGGCCATCGGGCCTGGAGTCGCCGCTATGGCCTTGAGGATGGTCCGTCATTGCTACTGACGCTGATACTGGTCTGCTGCATCCTGATTGTGGTCTACCCGCTGCGCGTTCTGTTTGCCTCGGCGTTTGGCTATTTTTCCAATGAAATACTGCCCTTTCCTTTCCCGTTGGAATGGGCGCAGATGCGAGCCGTGTTTGCCATCTACGGATTTGGCTTTTTTGTCATGTGCCTGCTGATCAGCGCGCTGTACTTCCATGCTTACCGACAAAGAAAGTGGCTGAACCTGAGCCCCGCCGAAGTCATCGAAACGCGTACGGAAATCGAATCCTGGTTGATACCGGCGCTGACTGGCCTGACCGGTATGGTCATTGCGCTGTTGGCGCCCGGTTCCCTGATAGTACTGGCTGGATGGATCTATATGACACTGTGTATCTCTCTGCCGCTACACGGACGTATTGCGCGAAAGCGGCATAACTCAATCGCTCCAGAGTCGAGCACACAATAGAGATAATATGAACAAAGGAGGAAATTATGACATCCGTATCTGAACAAAAAGGCAAGTGTCTTTGTGGTTCGGTCAGCGTCACGGCGATACCCAAAAGCATGAGCATCGGCGCCTGTCATTGCGCGATGTGTCAAAAATGGGGCGGTGGCCCACTATTGGTGGTCGAATGCCTGAGCGGTACCCGCTTCGACGGTGAAGATAACATATCTGTTTACGACCCGTCGGACTGGGCCGAGCGTGGATTCTGCAGTCAGTGTGGCACGCATTTGTTCTATCGTTTAAAAGACGGTGGCCTGTATGCAATTCCGGTCGGGCTCTTTGACAAGAGCGATGACTGGAATTTTTCTGAACAGATTTTCATTGATCATAAGCCGTCGTTTTATTCATTTGCCAATAAAACGAAGGACTTGACCGGTAAAGAGGTTTTTGATCAGTATACTGCGGGGTGAAGGGGCTAAGTTGAATCCTGTGACGTGTCGGAAACGGCGGCGTCATTACCGATCATCCAGGAGGTTGGTTATTCAAGCTGATCAAAGACAGGAGCGTGTATGTTTAAGGTAACTGAAAATGGCGCAAATCGCCTGGACATTGAATTGAGTGGGAAGTTAAACGAAGAGGAGATGAAGACTGCGTTGGATGAACTTCTGAGTAAGTCGGAAAATATCGAAAGCGGAACAATGCTCTACGACATAATTGACTTCCAGATTCCGTCAATGAGCGCCATTGGCGCTGAATTGTCACGCCTGCCATCACTGTTTGACCTTATAAAAAGATTTGATCGGGTAGCAGTATTGGCTGACAAAACATGGATACAGAAAGTGAGCGAACTGGAGGGAGCTTTGATCCCGGGCCTGGAGATCAAGGCTTTTAGTCGGGACCAAAGAATGAAGGCGGAAGCCTGGTTGTCGAGCGACGCGTGAACATGATTTCGCGATTTCGGCTCGGTTTGTACCTGTGGATAGCAGGTATGTATAGGTCCAGAGATTCGCATTGACATGGTGATTCTGGTTTTCTGCAGGCGCCAATGCGATTAAGCTCAGTGAGTTGGTTTTATCAACTAAGGAGTATGCAATGGACAAGATGCTGACCTTTAAAGAAAAACGTTACATTGAGAGTCTTATGAAAAGCTCGAGAAACATTGATCCCCTGATGTGGCCAAACTGGGGCGGCTGGGTGGCATTCATGCTTGGTGGTGCCGTAATCGTGTATTCGTGCTTTCTGACGGTTTCCAATCTGAGTGCCGAAAGTATCCGTCTGGTATTGATGCCAGGTATCCTGACCGGGATGGTGCTGCTTGTCGGAGGATACTGGATCCAGTATATGTCCAGGAAAGCGGAGAGCGACAAAGTTCTGGTTGGCATACTGCAGAAGTTGCTGGATTAGGGTAAATCCGCACAGAGGTGCTGAAGAGGCAACAATGAACAATAAGCCCCTGGTCATTTTGGGAATTACCACAATCGCCATCGTCGCTACCTTGTTTCTATTGCGTGACCCGGACGCCACGAGCACCGGTATCGCCGATGCCCGGGGCACCGACTCTGAATCTCCGCAAAGCAATGACCGTGACGACCTTGAGCGGGCCACACCAGCAGAGCAAAACAACACGGCTTTGAATGTCGGCCAGACAACACAACGCCAGCTTGAGCAGACGCTGACAGACATCGGCATCCGCAGCGGAACCGACCAAACGGATACCGCGTTGAACGACCTGAATGCCTTGGTCGCACGTTATGATGATATGACCCATGAGGAAAAGCGTGCACTCCTCACCGACTATGCCACACACTTCCTCCGCCACCGACAGTATGAGGATGCCCGGTATTTTTACGAGCAGGTGCTGCAACTACCCGGACTGGAACACACCAACAGACTGGCCGTGCTGCAGATGCTGGCGCGAATAGCGATGGCTGCCGAGGACTGGCAGGGATTCCTGGCGTACAACGATCAATACTTTGATGAGGGTGGCGGCTATAACTGGATCGTGACCGGACATCTGATGCGGGCGTTCCAGCAGCTTGAGAATTATGACGCAGCCGGTGAGGCACTACTGATACATTTCGAGACCGGCCTGTTTCCTCAATATGATGGCAGCAATGAGCAGTATGAGCGATTGTATGGCAACATCGATTCAATCCCGCTAGACATGTCCGATCAACAGAGCGCGGTGCTGATAGCGGAAAAATTGGCAGAACGATTCGATCGACCTGAAAACTGGAGAGTCCTGTCGCAGGTGTACCGCGCGGTTGGCAATACGGCCCAATATAATCAGGCCGTAAACACTGCTCGGGAGAAGGGGTTTGTCGATAACAACGGTAACTGGCTTGCGGGACCGTAAGCCCCGACTTACCTGCCAACTTTGAAGTTAGAGACAATCGCCGGATAACGCAGAAACACCACCACCCACACGCTGGCCAGCATCAGTGACTGAAACCAGAAGCTGGTCAGAATCGGGCCGAAGAAGTTCTCGCCGCGTATGATGTGGAACAGGATAGCGCCGCCCAGATGGGCGCTAAGAAACAGCGCCCCTATGATCGACGTTCTGGGTACTGCATAAAGAATTGCTGCGGTGACTTCGCCCAGACCAATCCAGAACACCCAGGGCGCCATGGCGTCAATACTGGTCAGCGGGTTGGCGCCCAGAATCTTGGTGGTGCCGGCCATCAGCAGGAACAGCGTGGCGGGCACTACCAGAATCCAGGCAGCTACGTTGAGTTTTTTATTGGCATCCTGCATGGGTATTCTCCTGAGTGTTTATTGCGCTGGCTCGATTCGAATCACGGCGCCGTTGTCTTCTTCAGTCAATAAATAGATAAAGCCATCCGGCCCCTGGACAACATCCCTGATCCGCTGATGCAGTTCCGTGACCAGGGTTTCGCGCTGCAGTTCCCACATGTTGTCGTTGAACACCACGCGTTCCAGGCCACCGGTGCCGGGCAGGCGTCCGCGCTGGATGCTGCCGGCAAACATATTGCCCTGCCACTGGGGAAACGCATCGCCGGTATAAAACATCAGGCCGGAAGGCACAATGCCCGGCTGCCAGATCAGCAATGCGGATTCAAAACCTTCGCGGGGCAGTTTGGCCATGGGTTCGCCGTCGTTGTAACTACCGTAACCGTAAAGCGGCCAGCCATAATTGCCGCCCGCCTTGATGACGTTGAGTTTGTCGCCGCCCAGGGGGCCGAGCTCGGCATGGAACAGCTCACCGGTCTGCGGATGGATGGTCACGGCGTACTGGTCACGATGCCCGTATGAGTAGATGGCCGGGTGCACATCGGCCTGGCCGACAAAGGGGTTGTCAGCAGGGATGCTGCCATCGTCGTTCAGTCGCAGCACCTTGCCTTCCAGGCGCGCCAGGTCCTGCGCCAGCGGGCGTCGGTCCATGGCGCCACCAACAGTCACAAACAATTTGCCATCGGGCGCAAACACCATGCGTGAACCACCGGAGATGGTCATCGGCGTGCCGATAAACAGCTGTTCAAAGTCTTTCAGGGTGTCGCTGCCGTCATAACGTGCCCGGCCCACCGTGATGGCGTATTCGCCGGCGGTAACCAGCGCAGTGTGATAGCTCAAGTAAATCAATTGGTTGTCGGCGTAGTCCGGATGCGCCTCAACATCCAGCAGCCCGGAGTGAAAGCCGGTGCGAACCGTTGGCAAACCTTGCAGTGGTTGTGTCTCCAGCACATCGTTGCGGATCACGCGCAGCGCCGGTGTGTAGCGATCGGTGATCAGCATATCGCCATCGGGCAACACGGCAAAACCGAATGGCCGCGGAATGCCTTCGGCAACCACAGACACCTTGACGGTGGCATTGACTGTGTCCAGCACCACCGGGGCGTCTGGTAGCGGGTAGGGCGTTGGCCGGCCCTGGGCGTGAACAGGCGCTGCGATACTGGCAAGGAGCGCAATGGCGGCGAAAACAGTCATGAGGTGTCGGTGCATAAATCGAATCTCGGTATTAAACAGTTAGCGAAACTGTTTAATACGCTGGTCGTGCGCGACCGGATCAGTGGCGGTGCCGGTTGCTTGATTTGTGATTGAGGTTCGATACCATGGGGGCTCAATCACGCCACCAAAGGAGTGAGTCCATGAAAACCACATGGGTACTGGTCGCGGAGAAAAGCCGGGCACGGTTGTTTGACTGGCAGTCCCGCGACGTACTGAACGAGATCCAGGCCTTTGTTCATCCCGAAAGTCGTCTGCACGAACAGGATCTGGTCTCTGACCGGCGCGGCAGGGCATTTGACAGCGCCGGTGAGGGCCGCCATGCGCAGCAGGAACCGACCAGCGCCAAGCAGCATGAGGCAGAGGTCTTTGCCCGGGAGCTGGTCACCAGGCTGGACCAGAGCCGAAGCCGTCAGGAGCTTGACCGGCTTGTAATCATGGCGGCCCCACAGTTTCTTGGCCAACTGCGGGAAGAAATGCCACCCGAACTGCAAAAGCTTGTCATTCAGGAGGTCAACAAGAACCTGGCTCAGGAATCTGCGGACGACATCCGCCGGTATCTGCCCGAGGTTTTGCCGGTCTGAGCCTTTAACTGCGATAGCGCCTGAGTATCGTTCAACATGGTCCGGCATGGGTTACAATCCGTACCTTATAACCTCGCCACTCAAAACCATGGTTGTCACCTTGCGCTATCGTCCTGTTGTACAGCACCTCCTCACCGCCGCTGCCTTCCTCGGCCTGTTTGTGGCGTTGACCCTGCCCAACCGGTTGGCCTGGGTCGGTCCCCAGGCATTCTATTTCCTGCCGCTGGAGTTCATGGTCATCGGCCTGCTGCTGCTGGTGCCGGGGCGTGGCGGTGACCTGTGCCGATGGGTGCTGACTGCGCTGCTGGGACTGGCTGTCCTGCTGCGTGGGTCGGATCTGGTCACCCATGAAATCTTTGCCCGACCGTTCAATCTGGTGTTCGACAGCCATTTGCTGGCTGACGGCAGCCGTCTGCTGACCGGTGTGTTGGGTGATCTGGCGGCCGTCGGCGTGGGCGTATTGCTGGCGCTGGCGGTCCTGGTGTTGAGCTGGCTGGCCTACCGGATGCTGCGGCGCATACAGGGGATGCTGCGGGCTGCGCCACGCACTTCGGCTGCGGTATTGTCGGCATTGCTACTGGGCGGCATAGTTTTGAACAACGCAGGCTGGCCGCGCACCGGCACCTTCGCCTGGGATCAACTGGTACTGCACGGCCAGGATACCGTAGCCAGCGTTCGTGACATCCGCGAGTTTGCCGAGGTAGTGAACGAGGACATCTGGGCGACCCGTTCCGGAGAGCAACTGTTTGGCCGTCTGCAAGGCAAGGACGTGTACATTGTGTTCGCCGAGTCGTATGGACGGGCGCTGCTGGAACGCGAGCCGTTTGCGGACTCGGTCCGGGCCACGCTGGCGCACGCGCAATCAACACTGGCCGCCGACGGGGTGCATATGCGCAGCGCCTTCATGACCGCGCCCACCGTCGGGGGGCTGAGCTGGCTGGCCCATGCCTCGGCGCTTTCCGGCGCCTGGATTGACAGTGAAACCCGCTACCAGAGCCTGGTCATCAGTCAGCGTGCCACGCTGAACCGATTGTTCCGGGATGCCGGCTGGCGCACCGTGGCAGCCATGCCGGCGATCAGCCTGGCCTGGCCGGAAGGCAGCTTCTACGGTTATGACAAAATCTATGACGCACACAATTTCGGTTATCAGGGTTTGCCTTTTAACTGGGTGACCATGCCCGATCAGTATGTATGGTCAGCGCTGCATGCGCGCGAGCGCACCGGCGGTATCCGGCGCCCGGTGATGGCGGAGCTGGCACTGATTTCTTCGCACGCACCGTGGACGCCGATTGCCGAGGTGTTGCCCTGGTCGCAAATCGGCGACGGACAAATTTTCAGCGCGCAGGCGCAGGCCGGTCTGACGCCGGAAGAGGTCTGGCAGGATGTTGACAGCATTCGCGATCACTACCGCCAGTCCATCGAATACATGCTGCAGACGCTGGTATCCTATGTGCAGGAATACGGGGACCAGGACCTGGTCATTCTGGTACTGGGCGATCATCCGGCGGCACCTTTCATCACCGGTGATAACGACAGCCGACAGGTGCCCGTGCATCTTATTGCACACGACCCGGGGGTGATTGATGCCATCGCCGACTGGCAATGGCAGCCTGGACTATTGCCGGACAGTGATGCGCCAGTCTGGCGTATGGACAGACTGCGCGATCAGTTCATCGAAGCATTTTCCGAAACCCAGCAGGAGGGTTTGCAGTGACGGCAACACCGGGCTGGCGGGCACGTTTGGGGCTGTGGCGATCATTGCTCATGTATTACGGTATTCCCGGCCGACAGGCTCGTATGCGCCGGCTTTATGGTCAGTTTATTCAACGCGGTGACCTGTGCTTTGAAGTCGGCGCCCATGTTGGCAACCGGCTGATGGCCTGGCGTACGCTGGGTGCCCGGGTGGTGGCCATGGAGCCGCAACCGCTGTTCATGCAGACCTTGCAGCGCCGTTATGGCAACGACGCTGCCATCATTCTGGAAGAAAAAGCCGTCGGCGCTAAGCCCGGCGAAGCAACCTTGCACATCAGCTCACGCACACCGACGGTCACCACCCTGTCGCAGGACTGGATTGCACGCGTGCAGCAGGATGCCTCGTTCAGCAAGGTACAATGGGACCGGCAGGTAACGGTGCCGGTGACCACGCTGGATGCCCTGATCGACGCTTGGGGTGAGCCGCGTTTCTGTAAAATTGATGTCGAAGGTTTTGAGCTGGCCGTGCTGCAGGGGCTGTCGCGGCCGCTGACCGCGCTGTCCTTTGAGTATATCCCCGCTGCCATCGACATGGCGCTGGCCTGTATCAGTCGCCTGGAAGAACTGGGCCAGTATCAGTACAACCTGGCGCCGGGTGAGACGCATAAATTGCAGTTCGGGAGCTGGCTGTCGGCCGGGGAGATGAGTCGGCACCTTGGCCAGGTGCGCGAGGGCAGCGGCGATGTGTATGCCCGGTTGGTTGGCGTTGAGAATCGAATCAATAATGAGTGAGCTAGACGGTTAACTGGTCTGTTGACAGCAGCTGTTAACAGCTGCTATTAATTGTGCGAATGCCCAAGCCGTTGTAAAGTGAGTACTCAACCATGCAGCCCAAATTTTCCGAAGATGTTGTTCCCCTGTCCGACCTTAAGGTTAATCCGGGCAAGATCATTCTCCGCACCAATGACACTCATCGTCCAATTCTACTGACAAGCCGTGGTCGCGGCGTCGCTGTGATTCAAAGCCTTGAGGAGTACGAAAGGTCAGCGGAGGAACTACAATTTGTTAAAGCTGTCGCGAAGGGGCTCGCAGATGTGCGAGAAGGACGGACGGTTGCACTGGATAAAGCCAGGGAAATATTGGGCGTTAAATAAATGGAACTTTTACTGGCGCAGTCCGCGCTGGATGATCTCCTCGATTTGCAGCAGTATTACATCGATGAAGGCCTGCCTGATATCGGGGAGCGATTCGTTGACAACATACTGAATGCACTAGAACGGCTGCACGATCACCCCGACTCAGGCAGGGTTTTGCCTGAGTTTGACCAGCCGCAGATAAGAGAAATTCTGTTGCCTCCCTACCGCGTTGTCTACCTGCGGGAGCTGTCGACGATCAGTGTGATACGCGTCTGGCGCGAAGAGCGAATACTGATGCTTCCCGGGACGCAGACGTGAATCTGGCAAACGAAACAGCTGCGAAGTGGTCTAACAGCAGACATGGTTGTGTTGGAGGATAGTCATGGCCGGTGGCTGGTCGCGCGATGGCGCCGTACAGGATCAGATAGATGCCAGTGTTGAAGACGCTGTCGAGCGCGCTCGTCAGGGACTGACACATGGCAAAAGTGCCAGGTTGTGCGAGGAGTGCGGCAATAAAATTCCCGAGGCACGGCGCAAGGCCATCCCGGGTGTGCAATTGTGCATCAGCTGCCAGTCGGCGCTTGAAAAAGAAGCGGCCGACAAGCCGGGCATGAACCGGCGCGGCAGCAAAGACAGCCAGCTGAGATAACCCGTGATGACAGGAGCGCACAATGCCCGCTAATCCCGTTGTACATGACCCCCAGCGTCATTGTTTTACCGTCAACACGGATGGCAAGGAATCCATCCTGCAGTATCGCTTGCTTGAAACTGACGCAGGCACGCCAGGCGTGGACTTCACCCGCACCTACGTACCCGATGCCCTGCGCGGCCAGGGCATTGCCGAAGCGCTGGTCAGACAGGGTCTTAAATGGGCACGATCGCAGGATCTGCAGATCCAGGCCAGTTGCTGGTATGTACAGAAATTCTTGCGCTGATGAGCCGCAAACTGTTCCCGTTTTCGCTACTACTTGTTCACTTTCGCTACTCCTAAGTCTTGTCTTTCTCCCCGAAAGTTTATAAGTCACTGAAATAAAGATATTTTAATATCTGGCGCGGATATTGCTTCAAGAACAAAAAGTACAATAGGCCGCGGCACCGCCGAAATGTTAATAATTTAACACGCAAGGTTGAGCTCAGCTGATAATTGAATTATCGTTAGCCGTCCGCATTGAACGGCACAGAACAAAAATAATGGAATAGCAATATGGCGATGGATAAGGTAATCCAGAAGCAGGGCCGACCCTGGTGGCAATGGGCGTTGGCGTCTGTTGTTGTCTGCGCCGTGATCTGGTTTGTGTACCAGGCGATAAGCAATGCTTCAATCCGCACCGCACGCGTCCCCCTCAATCAGTTGATCATCAGCAATGTGCAAATGGGCACACTGGAAGATGTGGTGTCCGTTCGAGGCACCGTTCAACCGCTGAACAGTGTGTTCCTTGATGCCGTCAACGGCGGGGTCGTAGAGCGCATCTTTGTTGAGGAAGGCGCGTTTGTCGAGGCCGGTCAGCCATTGCTGCAGCTAAGCAATACCTCTCTGCGTCTGAGTGTCGCCAGCAACGACACTGCCATCACCGAACAGCTTAATAACCTCACCAATATTGCCAACGGCCTTGAGACCACCCAGCTCAACACCGAGCGGGAGATCATCAATCTGGAATACCGTATCGTCACACTGGAGCGCCAGATGCGCCGGCAGCAGGAGTTAGTGAATGATCGGCTGATTTCGCAGGAAGAGTTTGATGTCATTGTTGATGACCTGGAGTATTACAGGCGTCTGCTCGCCAACACCGAAGCTCGCCAGGCTTTGGAGGACCGTATACGTCAGGATCGCCAGTTGCAGATTGCCCAGCAGATCGAGAAGCTGGAAGAGAACCTGACACTTTCCCAAAGCAGCTTTGAGAGCCTGCTGGTGCGCGCGCCCATTACCGGGCAACTGACATCGATGCCTGTGCAGATTGGTGAAAGCAAAACCACCGGTGAACGCCTGGGTCAGATAGATGTGGTCAATCAGTACAAGATATCCGCCCAGGTTGATGAGTTCTATGTGTCCCGGGTAGCGCCAGGGCAAAGCGCACGCTTCCAGCTGGCCGGCAACAACTTCGGCGTGGTGGTGGACAAGGTTTACCCGGAAATCACCAACGGGCTGTTCACGGTCGACCTGATCTTTGATGCAGAGGTGCCGCCGGACCTGCGCCGTGGTCAGACTCTGCAGCTGGAGCTGGTGCTGGGCAGTCCGCAGGAAACCCTGTTGCTCCCGGTTGGCAGCTTTGTGCAGGAGACCGGTGGCAACTGGGTCTTTGTGCTGGACGACGCCGGCGAGAACGCCTATCGCCGGGATATCAGTGTGGGACGACGCAATAACCGATTTATCGAAGTAAGGGATGGCCTCAGTGCGGGCGAGCGGGTAATTACCTCCGGGTATGGCAGCATTGCCCAGGCCGACCGTGTGCAGCTAAGTCAATAAATAAAGCGTGACACCAGGGAGTGCAGACGATGATCAAACTCGAGAACATTTGCAAGGTACACCGCACCGAAGACATTGAAACCGCGGCACTGGATGACATCAACCTGACTGTGGAAAAAGGTGAATTTGTCTCCATCATGGGCCCGTCCGGTTGTGGCAAGTCCACCCTGTTGAATGTGCTCGGGCTGTTGGATACCCCCAGCAGCGGACACTATTATTTCAACGACGAAGACCTGGCCGGCTACAGCGAATCGCAGCGCGCCAGTATTCGCAAGGCCAATATTGGCGTGATCTTTCAGAGTTTCAATCTGATCGATGAGCTAACCGTCGAACAAAACGTAGACCTGGCGCTTCTATATCAGAAGGTGCCGACCGCCGAGCGCAAGGCGCGTGTGGACACCGTGCTCAAACGCGTGGCTATCGATCACCGCAGTAAACACTACCCGCAGCAACTGTCCGGCGGACAGCAGCAGCGGGTGGCCATCGCCCGCGCCATCGTCAGCAATCCCAAGGTACTGCTGGCTGACGAACCGACCGGTAACCTGGATACCAAAAATGGCGACGAAGTCATGGCCCTGCTCAAAGAGCTGAACCAGGAAGGCGCCACCGTCATCATGGTCACGCACTCAGAGCACTACGCGGCTTACGGAACACGGGTGGTGCGTCTGCTCGACGGCCAGATTGTCGATGCCAATGCCAAAGCCGATGCAGACGCCGTCCTGTAAGACGCAGCTCTGACAATAGCCTGTCTCATTTTCCCAGCGAGGGGTATCCACAGTGTTCCTGAACTATTTGATCGTTGCCTTACGTAATCTTCGCAAGCAACCTGGTTTCACTGCCATCAAGGTCCTCAGCCTCAGCCTGGGGCTGATCTGCAGCATACTTGTGTTGATGCATGTGCAGTACACCAACAGTTACGACAAACATTTTGATAACTACGAGAATATCTATCGAGTGGTAACCAGCCTGACTTCGACCTCAGGCCAGCGCATTGATGCCAGTTGGATCGCCGAGGGAATATTTAATCCCTTGCTTCAGGATTACGGCCAGATAGAAGAGGCAGCGAAGATAAATCAGGGCAGCGGCCTGTTTGCCTATGGCGATCTGTCGGCAACCAACGAGTACTGGTGGGTAACGCCTGAGTTCCTGAAGATTTTCACGTTCGATTTTATTCAGGGCGATTCAGAGACAGCACTGCTCGAGCCTAATACGGTTGTTATGACGCAAAGCACTGCACGCAAGTACTTCGGCCTGGAAGATCCCATGGGCAAAGTGTTGACCATCGACAATCTGGCTGATCTGCGGGTGACAGGCATCATAAGAGACTTGCCCCCTAATACGCATATCGATATCGACATCATGATCGGCAGTCCGACAGGCCAACAGATTGCCGGGGAAAACTTTATGAACAGCACGGCCTGGGCTGGCTTTGGTGGCACCATGGCGTATGTCGTCATACCGGATCCCGCTTCAGTTGAGGCCATACGTGCCGACTTCCCGAATTTTGTCGAACGCAATGTGCCCGATACGCAGCGGGATTTTGTACAACGTGTTGATATTACGCTGGACCTAGAGCCGCTGGCAGATCTGCATTTGTCGCCGCGCCAGGGCTTCGCGGTCGCCGATTACAGTCGCACGCTGGTCTTGGGCGGTCTGGTTACCTTTGCAGCACTGATCCTGTTGAGCTCCTGCATCAACTTTGCCAACCTGTCGCTGGCGCAAATGCAGCAACGTGGCAAAGAGACTGGTGTGCGTAAAACCCTGGGAGCGACCCGAACCGACCTACTGACGCAGTTTCTGGTGGAGTCCATGCTGTTGACCCTGCTGGCGCTGGTTGTCGCATTGCCGGTCATCTATCTGGCCATCGGTCCCTATAACGCGCTGACTGGCACGGCCTTCACTTTCTCAAGCATGTTTGGCTCTTCGCAGGCATTCATCATTGCGCTGTTCGTATTGGCGACGGGCTTTCTGTCAGGCCTGGTGCCGGCGCTGCGCATGTCCCGATTTGCACCAACAGATGCGATCAGCGGCAAACGGGACGGCGGCAGAGCCAGTCGACTGGTGCGTTCAGGGCTGACGGTGATTCAGTTCACCTTTGCCGTTATACTGGTCATTCTCGCCATCGGAATTAGCGTGCAGGTGCGATACCTGAATGAAATTGATATTGGGTTCAATCGCAGTAATCTGGTGGTGCTAGACGCCATGTACAACCCGAGAAATCCCGAGCAATTTAACTACGATGCCCTGGTTGACGAATTGCGACAGCATCCGGGTGTTGTTGTTATGGGAAAAGCTGAGGCAGCACCGCCATTCAACGGCGGTTTTAATCCGTGGCGCCACTCAAGCCAGCCCATTGAGGAAGCACAAGCCGTCAGTCATCTGGGAATTGATGAATACTATGTCGACGCCATGCAGTTGCAACTTCTGGCGGGACGTAATTTTTCGCACGATTTCCCGGCAGACTTTTTACCGAATGGCGAAATTGATACCGATCAGACCTATGGCATTTTGATAACACCGGCCGCAGTCACCAAGTTTGATTTGGGCAGTTTCGACGATGCGATCGATCAGGTGTTGATCATTAACGATCTGAATTTCCGGGTGGTGGGTGTTGTAAACGACTTCCGGTTGTCCGGCGGCATGGAAGACTTGATGCAGTCGACTGCGATTCTGCGTGCCTCTCGTCGGCCAATGGGTGCCTTGTTGATCAGAATCGATCGAGCGCAACATGCCAGCGCGCTTAATCACATCGATACAGTCTGGGCCAGGCATCGTCCTGACGCGCCGATCAATCGTGAGTTCTATGAGCAGACGTTCAATCAGCAGATTTATGAAGAAACCAACGGTATCAATCGCGCTGCGCAGTTTGCGGCCTTTATCACGATCGTCATTGCCGCGCTCGGGCTGTACGCACTGGCTTATTATTCAACCGAGCGGCGCACCAAAGAAATTGGTGTGCGCAAGGTATTGGGTGCGTCGGCGCGTTCCATTGTTGAGCTGTTGAGTCTGGACTTCATCAAACCGGTGCTGCTGGCCTGTGTGCTGGCCAGCGGCTTGGCATACCTGGCCACGGACTATTATTTTGCGCAGTTCTCCGCGCAGGCAAGTTTGTCGCCGCTGGTGTTTGTTGGCGTGATCGCTGGCATCATTGTGCTGTCATTGCTGACGGTGGCCGCGCAGTGCATCAAAACTGCGCGATCTGATCCGGTCACGTCGCTGCGCTCGGAGTGATTGTCAGCGCGCCAGCAACGCCACCAGCAGCTTGATCTGGAAATCATCCAGGCGCTCACCAAATGCGGGCATCTCGCCGGTGCGGCCATAAAGCAGGGTTGCACGGATGGTATCCAGGTCGCCACCGTACAGCCAGATATCATCGGACAGTCGCGAGGCGCCCAACATTTCATTGCCGGCGCCGTCAACGCCATGACACGCCGCACAGTTTTGTTCGTAGAATGGTTTTCCGGGATGCGTATCGTCACCGCCTTCATGCAAGGTCATCACGTAGCCTGCCACATCATCAATCACCTCGGCGCTAAGGATGCTCTGCCAGGCAATCATGTTGGCGCGACGTCCGCCACGCAGCGTCTGCTCAATCTGCGCGGGCGTGCCGCCCCATTGCCACTCGGTATCCTGCAAGTTGGGGAACAGGTTAGCCTGGCCCAGGCCTTCCGCACCATGACAGACCGCGCACTCGCGCTGAAAAATGCGCTCGGCAGTGGCCATGAGATTTGAGTCGGCCTGTATCTGCGACAGATCCATATCCACCACGGCGGCGCGTGCCTCGGCAAAGTTCTGCTCAAAGCTTTCCTGACTGCTGGCCACCTGCTGGCCCTGTGACCAGTTCAGCAGCCCGGGATTCGAACCCAGTCCCGGGAAAAAGATCAGGTAGATCAGCGAAAATATCATCGAGCCAAACAGCAGCCAGAACCACCACAGCGGCGGCGGATTGTGACCTTCGGCCAGTGTTTCGTCCCAGATTGGTTCGACCTCCGACTCTTCCTGCTGGTCGCGGCCAAAATAGATACTCCACACCAGCCACAACACTGCGGCCAGTGACACCAGGGTAACGACTACGATCCAGCCGGCCCAAAAACCTGAAGGCAGATTAGCCATATCAGTCCTCGTCTTCCAAAGGTATACGTGAGGCACGGTCCAGGGCTTCTTTGGTGCCCCGGCTGCCGAGCCAGATGGCGAGGCCGATCATGAACGCCATGACCAGCATGTCGCCCACAAATATGAACATGGTCAATGTGCACCCCCTGCCATCGCGGCATCTTCTTCGCTGAATCCGGTGCCCAGCATTTGCAGATAAACGATCAGCGCGTCCATTTCAGTAAGCCCTTCCAGGTCCGCTTCGGCGTTGGCGACCTGTTCATCGGTGTAGGGATGACCCAGACGCCGCAGAACCGTCAGTTTGTTGGTAATGTCCCCTGTGTCGCTGGCCTGCCGTTCATCGAGCCAGGGGTAGGCGGGCATGATGCTGTTGGGTACGACTGCGCGTGGATCGAGCAGGTGCAGCCGGTGCCAGTCATCGGAATATTTGCCACCGATGCGGTGCAGATCGGGACCGGTGCGTTTGGAGCCCCACAGGAACGGACGGTCATATACAAACTCGCCGGCGCGCGAATAGGGCCCATAGCGTTCGACCTCGGCAACCAGTGGGCGTACCTGCTGTGAGTGACACACCACGCAGTTTTCGCGCATGTAAATATCGCGGCCGGTCAGCTCGACGGCGGAGTACGGGCGGGTGTTGGCGCTGGCCGTTTCCAGGCTCTCCTGCGTCAGCACCGGCAACAGTTGCACCAGGCCGCCGATGGCCGACACAAACAGAATGCCGAATATCAGCAGCCCGGTGTTCTCTTCAATTTTGCGATGAAATGTCAGACCGTTCATGCATTAACTCCGTAAGCTGGATCCACCGCCGGTGGTGTGACCTTGACTGAACGCTGGCCTTTTAAGGTCATGAACAGGTTGTAGGCCATGAGCACGGTACCCAGCAGGAACACCAGTCCGGCGATCAGGCGCAGCAGGTAGTAGGGGGTCATGCTGGCCATGATGTCCTTGAAGTCGAAACTGAGTTCGCCCAAACCATCGATGCTCAGCCACAACAGGCCCTGGGATACCCCTGCGGCCCACATGGCAATGATGTACAACATGGTGCCGGAGAAGGCGAGCCAGAAGTGGATGTTGGCCAGGCGGGTGCTGTGCAGCTCGCGGCCAGCCAGTCGCGGCACCAGAAAGTAAAAAGTGCCGTAGGTGATCATCGCGTTCCAGCCCAGCGCGCCCGAGTGTACGTGCCCCACCGTCCAGTCCGTGAAGTGGCTGACCACGTTGACGCTGCGGATGGCCATCATCGGGCCTTCAAAGGTGGCCAGACCATAAAACGCCAGCGACAGCACAATGAATTTTAGTGCGGGATCGGTGCGCAGCTTTTCCCAGGCCGTGCTCACCGTCATCACCCCATTGACCAGTGTCGCCCAGGAGGGCGCCAGCAGGATGACACTCATGATCACACCCAGCGACTGCACCCACTCGGGAATGGCGTTGTAATGCAGGTGATGTGGGCCCGCCCAGATGTAGGCATAGACAAAGGCCCAGAATGCGACCACCGACAGGCGGTAGCTCCAGATGGGCCGGCCGGCGATCTTGGGCAGGAAATAATACACCATGCCCAGGAAGCCCCCGGTCAGCAGGAAGCCCACCGCATTGTGACCGTACCACCACTGCACCACGGCATCCTGTGCGCCGGCATAGGCGGAGTAGGATTTGTCTATCGATACCGGCAGGGCGAGGCTGTTGACCACGTGCAGCATGGCAATAACGATGATCAGCGCGCCGTAGAACCAGTTGGAAATATAAATGGGTTTGATCTTGCGCTGGGCGATGGTGCCAAAAAACACCACACCAAAACAGATCCACACGATGGCGATGGCAATATCAAAGGGCCATTCCAGTTCAGCGTATTCTTTGGTGGTGTTCCAGCCAGCGAGCAGCGACAGCGCGCCGAGCAATACAATCAGCTGCCAGGCGTAACACACAAACCACGCCAGGCGCGGTGCAAACAGCGGTACATGGGACGTGCGCTGCACGCTGTAAAAGCCGGTGGCCATCAGCGCGGACACGCCAAACCCGAAAATCACACCGTTGGTATGCACCGGCCGAAGGCGACCGAAGGACAGCCAGTACTGACCAAAATCAATGGTGGGCCAAACCAGCTCGGCGGCTATATAGACGCCGGCCCCGATCGCGATCACTGCCCAAACCACCGAGAACTGGATCAGGCGAATGACAATCTTGTCCTGGTAAATCTTGTTATCGGCAGCTTGCATCTGGTTGTCCATGCTTGTTGAATTTATGCGGTTGAAGTTGTTCTTGTGGAGAATTAAACGCCCAGCAGCGGACCCACGCCCAGTACCCACAGTGACATGCTGATACCCAGCAGACTGACTGCCGCCACCAGCAACCAGGCCATCAGCGCCGAGGCCATCAGCATGCCGCGCTCCGGCGGTGTTTCCAGTGCTACCGGAATGCCGGCGTACAGCAAGTACATACCCCAGATGGTGGCGGGAATCAGCACCAGTACGTTAACCAGGACATCGGGAAACAGGTGCGCCACACTGGCCATGGCCAGTGGCTGGCCGACCATGGTGATCAGCGCCATATGGCGGCCCAGCGAGACACTGGCGCCGTAGGTTTTGGCCATCCAGCGGCTGATGATGGCGGTACTGAACAGACCAAAAAGCAGGGCCAGGAAATATCCGATACTGATAGTGAGCAGGTCGCCGGTGGCCATGAACAACGGCTGGTCTGCGCCCAGTCGCCAGCCAAAGTTGGCGGCGCCGATCAGCGCGAACACCGGCGGCAACAGCAGCAGCCAAAGGGAATAACTCAGGAATATTCGGCGAGCTGAGGGTTCCGATCCGGCCAGCTCGGCAAATGCCTGCTGCGGCTGGTACAAAGATCTGAGCAGGGTCAGACTGGAAATGTTTGAGCTCATAAGCCTTCCGCTGGTTTGGGTCGATGCACAACGTTGGCATTATAGTCGGGCGAAAAAGTCGTTATATTGATCCAGCGCAATAGAAAAGGGGACGGAGGATATATAGGGCGGGCTTTAACAGATATCAGGGGCGGCGCTACGGTGAGCTGCCCGGCGCGTTTGCACGCCGGGCAGCAGCTCAGCGGATCATGAGTTGTTTACGGTCACAATGTAGTCCGCTTCGAACAGACGGTTCTCAAACATTTCCTCGGTCATGGTGCCGCTGACGATAATTTCGTCGTCAACGTCCAGTTGCAGGTAACCGTCATTATCCAGCGGGTCATAACCCAGGTCATCGACTTCGACGATCATCAGCCGGTCACCGGTGTTAAGGACCAGCTCTTCTTCCAGTGGTTCAACCGCCGTGATGGTGCCCTGAATGGTGGCATCACCCTCTACGATCGGGCCTACCACGGATATGATTGGATCGAAAAACGTGGTTGACTCCTCGTCCATGGCACTGGCGTAGAAGTAGGAGTTGATTGACTCCACGTAGACACTGCTTGCCTCGATGGTGGTCATCTCGAAAAAGTCGTCGTCAATCAAGCCGTTTACGACCACGTTGTCGCCCTGAAGCAAGGCATAGGCATCGGCATCACGGTCGCCATCATCCATCTCCACAATGACGGAAGCGCGCCCGTAATCCAGTACAAAGGAGTCTTCCTGCACCGACTCAACAGTACCGCTGAGGCTGATCCAGGTGTCGTCCGGTTGCAGGTACGGAGACTGCGTTTGTGCAGCAGTTGATGCGGCAAAGATTGCGGCGCCAAAGGACGCCATTAGCTTGATGCTATTCATGTTTGGCTCCTTTTTGTTATGGACTCAGTAATACCGTGCCAAACGAAAAAAGCGTTGTCAAATGTGCCAGATGTAGTGGTCATGCAGGTCGACTGACCCCTATCCATGCTACAATCCCCGGCTTTTTGGGAAGCCCTGACTCATGTCGTCCGTCACCGCCAAACGCCCACCCATCCTCTTGTTGGTGCCCATCAGCATGCTCTGCACGCTGGTGGCCGTGGTGTTCGGACGCCTGGCCTACGGACTGGTGCTGCCGGTAATGCGCGAGACGCTCGGTCTGAGTTACTCACAGGCGGCGAATCTGGGGACAGTAACGGCGCTGGGGTATCTGGTGTTGCTGCTGTACGCCGGGGTGTTCGCTGGCCGGCACGGCGGCAAAAAAGCCATTCTGCTGGGTCTGTCGCTGGGAGCCGCCGGTTTTGCCGGGCTCAGTCAGTTTTCCGTCTATCCACTCCTGATGCTATGTATGACCCTGATGGGGTTTGGCACGGCGTTCACGTTTACACCGCTGATCTCCCTGCTGGGCGCCTGGTATCCGGAACGCCGGGGCATGGTGATTGGTTTTGCCGGCAGTGGTGTGGGTATCGGCATGCTGCTGGCCGGTACGCTGATCCCGGTTGTGACCCAGGCCGGTACCGAAGCGTCATGGCGCCTGATCTGGGCAACATTTGCCGGTATTGCCGTGTTTGCGATTGTCCTGATTACGATCTTTTTACGCGAACCACCCAGGCATGAAGAGTCAGTCTCCATGCGCCAGGGATTAAAAACGGTTTACCATAATCCGCATGTTGTGCGCATGGCGCTGATCTATGGCGTGGTCGGGCTGACCTATATTGTGCAGGTGCTGTTCATGTACAGCTTTGCCCTGGATGCCGGGGTGGCGCCGCAGATTGCCGGGCGCCTGGTGGCGGTCATGGGGTTTGTGTCGATTTTTTCGGGGCCCATCTGGGGCTGGTTGGCCGACAGGGTGGGCCATGGCCGTGCGCTGACATTCTGCATGATCGTGGCCATCTTTGCCACGCTATTGCCGGTGGTCTGGCCGGTGACGCTGTCGTTCACTGTGCACTTTGTATTGACCGGGTTGTCGGTCACCGGGCTGTTTACTTCAGTGCTGGCGGCAGCCACCAGCACCGTCAAACCGCAACATGCCGCCGTCGCTGTCAGTTTTGTCACGGTGTTTTTTGCCCTGGGTCAACTCGTCGGCCCCGCGCTGGCGGGTTTGTTGATCGACTGGCAGCAGGACTTCCGGCTGACCTTCGCGCTCAGCGCCGTGCTGATGCTTATCGGGGCCGTGGTCAGTCACGGTAGCACCGCTGTCGCAAAATCCTGAGGGAACTGCTGGCATCACCCTAAATACGCCTCGGAACCGCCGAAATACCCCGAAATAACTGAATTTGGCAAAAGAAACAATATCTGCAATTATGGCAGTTCAGACTCACAGGTTTATGGAACGCTATTTCGATGTCATTGTGCGCTGTCAACGATGCGTCAAAATAATCAGGCAAGGATGATGAAAAACTCAATATGACGTAAACCAAGGTAAGGGCGGCCGACATTAGATGAAATTTAATTTTGCTGACCGTGACCTGCTGCTGGGCGTTCTGGATGAGGTGCGTGATGCAGTCCTGATCACTGATGCCTGTCTTGACTTGCCTGGTCCTTCCATCGTTTATGCCAACCCCGCTTTTTGTGCCATGACCGGCTATGCGCCAGAAGACCTCAAGGGACAAACGCCCCGGCTGTTGCAGGGTCCACAGACCGATCTCGCACTGATGCAACATCTCAAACGCCAGCTCGCGGCCGGCCAACCGTTTGTTGGTGAAACCGTCAACTACCGCAAAGACGGCACGCCGTTTCGTATGCAGTGGTCGATAAACGCCTACCCGAGCAGCGATGCGCCGCAGTATTTTATCGCGATACAACGCGATGTCACGGCGCTACGCGATCTGGAGCACCAGAAGAAGCAGTTGCAGGTACTCGCAGACATTCAAAGCAAAGCTGGCACGGCGGGTCTGGACCTGCAGGGGTTACGCGAACAGGTGGCGCAGATCGGTCTGGAGGTCACCGGCGCTGATGGCGCGGCGGTAGAAGAGGCCATCGCGGGCGAAATGGTGTATACCGCAGCCGCCGGCGTTGCGCTGGGCTCGCTGGGACTGCGTTTGCCGATTTCAGGCAGCCTGTCAGGAGCCTGCTATCAGGATCGTCAACCGATGAACTGCCGCGACACCCATGCCGAGCCGCGGGTCGCCAGAGAGGCCGCAGACCGCGTGGGCTTCCGCTCCGGCCTGCTGGTGCCGCTGGTCCACGAAGATCGCTGTTTTGGCGTGCTGAAAGTCTATTCGGGTGATGTCGGCGCTTTCAGTGACAGTGATCTGGACATGCTTAGTATGGCCAGCAGGGTACTGGCATCCTCTCTTTACGACGCTCAGAGTTTCAAACATGAGCGTGAGCAGCGCAGACTGCTTGTGGATGCGCTGCCCATTTTGATAGCACTTATTGACAACGATCTTGTTTTTCGAGAAATCAATGCCGGCTACACACGTTGGTTTGAGCGCCCGAGTGAACAGATCATTGGCAAACCCGTGCGGGAGCTGCTGGGTGAAACGATGTTTGCCGCCAGTCACCCGTACATGGAAAGGGCACTGTCCGGTGAAGACGTCGTGTTTGAACAACTCATGCCACAACCAGATGAAAGTTTGGTGCCGGTAGAAGTCAATTACATACCTCAGCGTAGCGGCGGCAAAGTGGCGGGCTTTTACGCACTGGCTCATGATATCAGCGACAGAAAGCGCGCGGAACGCGATCATCTGACGCAAACCCTGAATCGGCGCGGCTTTGAAATGCGTCTCAGCATGGCCTGCGCTACCGCCAGGCGGTATCAGCGTCCTTTAAGCATTATTTTCATGGACCTGGATCATTTCAAGAGCATTAACGACACTCACGGTCATGCGGCCGGTGACGACGTATTGCGAACGGTTGCACAATTACTCGGCGAGCAGCTGCGCGAAAGCGACATTGTCAGTCGCTGGGGCGGTGAGGAATTTGTCATTCTGTCGCCCGAGACACCGCTAGCCGAAGCGACGAGGCTGTCAGAGCGCCTGCGGGTGAGGCTGGAAGAACACCAGCATCCCATAGTCGGCCGGGTCACCGGCAGTTTCGGCATCGCAGAACTGACGGACAATTAATCAGACAGAGACTTTATCAAGCACGCTGATCAGGCACTGTACGCGGCGAAAGCCGCAGGACGGAACCAGGTCAAGAGTTTTGTCGGATAGTCGCCCCAGTACGATCAGCTACGAATACCCAAAAAACAAACGATCGTGTTGTCCTGTCGAATTGCGATGTCCCCAATCGACCAATATCAACTGAACGCAACCAAAAGGTGAAAAGCATGTCTTATATTGACGGGTTTGTGCTCGCGGTACCCAAGGCCAACAAACAGAAGTTTATCGATCACGCCAGACTGGCTGACCCGATATTTATGGAATACGGCGCTATTAGGGTCATGGAATGCTGGCAGGATGATGTACCCAGGGGCAAGGTCACTGATTTTTATGGGGCCGTTAAAGCGACTGACGACGAAGCTGTGGTGTTTTCCTACATTGAATGGCCCGACAAGGCGACTCGCGACGCAGCCATGGCAAAAATGATGGACCCCGAGAACCTGGATCCGAGATTGAATCCGGACACCAATCCCATGCCATTTGATGGCAAGCGCATGATTTATGGTGGTTTCACGCCGGTTGTAGAGCTGTAGGACGGCGCTGGCGCCACTGACATCAAGGAGAATGACCATGAGCAACAAACAGGGCGATTTTGTCTGGTACGAGCTGCTGACCACGGACTCAGCCAAGGCCAGAGAGTTCTACAGCAAGGTATTGGGCTGGACCCACGCCGACAGCGGTATGGCCGGTGCCAGCTACTGGCTGGCGTCGGCGCAGGATGCCGACACGGGCGACAAGCATGAAATCGCCGGCATCATGGAACTGACCGCTGAGATGTCAGCTGCCGGTGCCCAGCCGGCCTGGATGGGTTACATCGGCGTGGACAACACCGATGCTACCGTGGCCGCAATCAAGGCCGATGGCGGCGGGGTGCACGTCCCGCCAACCGACATTCCCGGCGTGGGCCGGTTTGCCATGATCCATGACCCGCAGGGTGTGAATTTTTACATCATGCAGGATACCAGCGGTGGTCACAGCCTGGCATTTGCTGATGACAAGCCCCGTGTCGGGCACTGTGCCTGGAACGAACTGTATACAACCGATCAGGCGGGCGCCTGGGCCTTTTACAGCAAGCATTTTGGCTGGACCAAGGACGGCGACATGGACATGGGGCCGATGGGCACCTACGACTTCATCCGCCACGGCGGCATGATTGGCGCCATGATGCGCAAGCCTGATGAACAGCCGGTGGCCTGCTGGCAATTCTATTTTCGAGTGGCCGATATCAATTCTGCGCAGGACACCATCAAGGCCAACGGCGGTCAGGTGTTTATGGGCCCGCAGGAAGTGCCGGGGGGCGATTTCATCATAGTGGGCATGGACCCGACAGGGGCAGTATTTGCGGTAGTGGGCGCGGCTGCAGAGGGCTAAGCGGAAAGCGCGAATGCGGTTTTCATACTGGACTCCGCGTGGCTGTCATACCGGTCCTCTCAAGTTTTTCCCGGACAACCTTGACCTGTGCCCTGGACAGCGGACAGCGCTGTCCCCGGTTCAGGACCAACTCATACTTGCCGGCACCCAATGACCTGAGTTCACTGACTTCGTCCAGATTGGCGATATGTGACCGGTGAACCCTGACAAAAGACGTCGGCAACAAGGCCAGCAGCGCCTTTAACGGTCGATCATCCAGCACCGCGTCTCCGCCAGCCAGTTTGATCTCGGCGTAGTTACCGGCGCCCTGAATGGTGAGTATCTCACTAATGACAATGACCCGCTGCCTGCCCGCAGACTCGACAATCAGCCGCTCGGGCTCCGTGTCTGGTGGCGCCGCCGGTTTTTGTCGCGGCAGACACAAAATCGCGATTAAGGGTATGACCGCGACATAAAAGTACTGGTCAAAGAACAGATCTTTGTCCATTAACAGGCTCAGCAACAGAAAAGCCAGCGCACCCAGCAGCCGGGCGCTGCCATGAACGCCCTGCCTGACGGCATTGATAGCAAAGAACAGGGCAACCGGCACTGTCAGCCACAATGCAGCATGGACGATATCCTGAGGCGGACCTATCCACAGCGTTGCCGCGATGCCCACCAGCGCCAATACGGGCAATGCTCTGGCAGGCAGTGTGACATCGGCACGATTGGCGACATGGAAAGGTAAGGCACAGGCAAACACCATCGCCGCGCTGGTCAGCAGTCCCAGGCGAAGCATATGCCAGGAGTAGGGGTATGCATAAAAGGCCCGGAAGATCTCCGCCGCGGCCGCAATCATCAGGGCGGCGATCAGCAACAACGACAGTTTCCGTTCATATACATCGGTGCGCAGTATCACCAGTGCGCTGACCCCGAGCAGGGCAAACACCAGAAACGGTACGGCGTAGTAACCGATGGGCCTGCGTACCTCAGCTGAATAGCTGGCCAGTCGCAAGCCGGGCAGGGCATCACTGCCGTGCAATATGGAATTGAGGCTGTCCTGACGAAAATGACTGGATAGCTCTATCATTGCCGTGTTGTTGCCGGGCTGCAGTACGTTGGCTGGCAGGTAAATCACCGCATCCACCGGGCCGGGCGTTTCCTGTTCGTCGGAGGCAGCAGGCTCGCCTTTCTGACCCACTACCTGGCCATTCCACAGTACCCGCGCGGAGAAAGTCCCGGACAGGTAAAGCGCCAGTGGTGGTGAGTCTTCTGTCAGGTCGGACACCGGCAGGGTAAACACGGCGCGCAGCCAGGCGTGATTGCCAGGCAGGACCAGGGATTTGAGGTCGGCGGGTTGCCACGGACCAGGGCGGTCCTCAGCGATATCGACGGAGAGCAGCCTGCCAACGGTGTCGGTACTGGCCGGTTGCAACAGTGGTGGCAGCGCCAGAATCAGTAAGGCGATCACGTACGGAGCGATCACCGAACTGCGATGCAGCCATTTAAATGAGGAAATATGCAAACCAGTACCAGGTGCATTTGACACGGAAAAAACAACATTTCACGTATTATGCATTGCTGCTCACAGCAACATCAAAGAGTATTGCCGCACTCGCAACAGACATTGATCAGGTGAACCAATGAATCGCAAATGTAAAACCGGTCTTATGATCATCACACTACTCGCCAGTTGCTGGCTCCAGTTACCGTTGATGGCACAGCCAGCATTGAGCTCGCCGCAGGTGACACAGATGTTGTCAGTACTGGAAGACATCTTTACTGAACAGCAGATGGTGGGCATGCAGGGGGCTGTCTTTGATGGTCAGCAGGTGCACGCGATCAATCTGGGTTATGCCGACCTGGAACATCAGGTGGCGGTGACAGCAGATACCCGTTTCGAAGTTGCGTCGATCACCAAAGTCTTTACCGGGCTCGGGCTGCTTATGTTGGAAGCCTCCGGCGATCTTGACCCAGATGCGCCGGTGCAGCGATATGTCCCGGAGTTCCCCGACAAACCGCAAGGGGTGATTACCTCGCGCCAACTGGCCGGCGCCATGGCCGGCATTCGTCACTATCAGAATGAGCGGGATGAGGCGTTTTATGCCAAGCACTATTCGTCAGTGATTGATGCCCTGGACGTGTTCAAGGACGATCCACTGGTCGCCGTGCCCGGCTCGGAAAGCCACTACTCAAGTTACGGCTTTAATCTGTTGGCAGCGGTTATTGAGAGGGCAAGCGGCCAGCCGTTCACTACTACGATTTCCGACTTGCTGTTGGAGCCCATGGCTCTGCAGAACACTGGCTTCACCGATGTCAGGATGCCGCTGCCACACCGCAGCCGACACTATTCGTTTATTGATCTCTACAGCCGGGAAGTACTGCCCGCACTGCAGGTCCTGCCGACACGCAACCACAGCTACAACATGGGCGGCGGCAATATGTATTCAACTGCCGAGGACCTGGTCAGTTTTGGTCGGCACCTGTTGGCGCCGGGATTTTTTTCCGAAGACATTGTCAACGAGGTGTTGGCACCGCATTTTTTGCCGAATGGGCAGCCGGGTGAGTTCAGTGACGGCTGGGTCATGTTCGGCCAACAGGCAAATCCCCGATTCCTTATGGCAGGTGGCAGTTATCCTGGGACGCTATCCCTGTTGCTGGTGTTTCCCGATATTCATGTGGTTGCTGCCATGGTGAGCAATACCTGGGGCACTGACGGTGCCGATGTTATGGAACGACTGCTGATGCGGTGGGCTGGTATTCCGGCAGTGCAGTAAGTGCCGGTTAACGACATTTTCAGCCAAAAATGTTACGTTAAACTTGACGGAGTAGTTCAATAAAGGAGGAGCTATGAACAAGTTACTGAAATTTCGCCTGAAATATGTTGCGCCGATACTGGCGGGGGCTTTTTTGAGCGCCTGCGCATCATCTGGCGATAACTACGCGGCACCCTCGTATGCATCCATGTATGACGGTGACACCTACCGGGTAATCTGCACCGGGGCGGAGAACAGGGAAATCTATGTCCGATACAACGCCCTGGACACTTTCTATCGTGCGGATGACACATTAAAAACCCGCGACGAGTTCTGCCGGGAAAACGCCATGGGTGCCAGCCAGCGTGGATCAGTAAACTGATGGGGGGTCTGGCAGGATCAATTTCAGATCAGCTGCCAGTTGTTCCAGTCCATCGATCAGCCGGGGGCCCGCCCGGCTGAAATGGGCATTGCCATCGCCCACAATAACCTTGCCGTCGCCGACTGCACGCAGTGCCAGCCAGGGCGGGTGGTCTGCAAGCACGGTCAGCGCCTGCTCGGACTCGGCTTTTGAATAGCCGCAACAGCCGACCACAATGATGTCCGGATCGCAGTCTGCAATTGCTTCCCAGGTGATAGTGCCCGAGCGTTGTCCGGATTCAACCAGGCAACTGGTGCCACCCAGTATGTGAATCAGATCCGGTATCCAGTGGCCACCGCTGAACGGCGGGTCCAGCCACTCCAGAAACAGAACCTTCTCGCCGTTCAGGATTTTCTGCTGTTCGACAGCTTCAGCCCGCGAACGTAATTGCGCGACCAGCGACAACGCTTCGCCGCGAGCGCCCACCGCATCTCCGACCCGAATGATATCACCATAGACATCTTCCAGACTGGAGGGCGCCAGTTCGACCAGTTTGCAGCGGCCCGGCAGTGACGCCACTGCCTGATACACATCACCTGACGACACGGCGCAGACATCACAAAGGGTCTGCGTGACAATGACGTCGGCCCTGAGCGCCGCCAGTCGTTCCAGGTTCAGCGCGTACAGCCCGCGACTGGCGGCCAGCTCCTGGCGCACAAACTGATCGATATCGAGCTGGCTCTTGTGTACTGGTACCCGGGTGCTGGTCAGTACCGGCAGCTCGCAGATCTCCGGTGGATAATCACAGCTGTGCGAGATGCCCAGCAGCTGTGAGCTGTCACACTGGTGCGCGCCCAGCGCGCAGACGATTTCAGTGGCGCTGGGCAGCAGCGATACAATACGCATCCGGATTGCCTCAGATTGCCTGCCAGCGAGGCTGGTAGCGGCGGACAAACGCATAACTGCCAAACAGCAGCGTCGCATACAGTGCATCACCCAGCAGCGAGCGTCTGAAGAACGGGATTGCGCTGAGATAACACTGCACAAACCCTTCCAGCGTGCGAGGGTAGTACATCAGCCAGGCACTGAGGTTGGAGATGACAAAAAATACCGTTGCCGAGGCCAGCACCGCGCCGACCAGTCGGCCCGGGGAGCGCCGTTGTGCCAGCCACACACGGCCGACCAGGGCGCTGCAATAGAATCCCAGATAGACCAGTGCCATGGCCGGCAGCGCGTAGAAGCCACTGATCATGTCACTGACCAGCAATGCCGCCACCGGCACCAGCCAGGCCATGCGGTGAGGCAGCATGGCGCCGGCGAACAGACCCAGCGCCCCGATGGGTGTCACGTTCATCGGATGCGGTAGCAGGCGCATGGCCGCGACCACGACGATCAGTGCCACAATGGTCCAGAGTTGTGATTTGTCCAGAGTACCGGCGTTGCTCATGGCGTGCTCCTCAGAATTGGTAACGCGTGGTCAACAACGCAGTGCGACCATAGGTGTTATAACCATCCACGACCTGATAGTCCTTGTCGAACAGATTACCAATCTTCAGCTGCAGGCTGAGATCGTCAATGATCTGATAGGCAAGCGTCAGGTCAAACACGGCATTACCGGCCACTGTCGATGTACCATACGTCACCGGATCAACGTCTTTCTGCGTACCCCGCAGCAGCCAGGACAACCCGACATCCAGTTGCTGGAATTGGCGTGAGATACCTGCGCTGAGAATTTCATTGGGGCGGCGCAGCAACTCTGCACCGGTGTCGCTGTTCTCATGATCGAGCAGCGTCAGAGCCGCGTTAGCGTTCCAGCCCAGCCAGCTGCCCTGCACTGCCAGTTCGACGCCGTTGATGGTGGCGCGATCAACATTGGTCAGACTGGTGAAGGATGCATCGGTGGTGATCAGGTTTTTGATCTCGTTGCGAAAGGCATTGACCGACCAGCTGGCGCTGCCATGGCTGCCGTCCAGGCCGATCTCGAGATTCCGGGATGTCTCCGGTTGCAGATCGGGGTTGCCAAAAAAGAAGAAACCCGGAAAGTCGACATACAGTTCTACCAGAGAGGGGGCCTTGAAGGCGGTGCTGTACGAGGTCCACAGCTGCATGCTGTCACCAATGCCGGTGCCAATGGCAGCTTTGCCGGTGGTCTCACCACCGAACTGTTCATTGTCGTCGTAACGCAGCGACAGGGTAGTATCGACGGCGCGGGTGCTCAGCGTAAATTGTGTATCCAGCACTGCAAACGCCGCGCTGTTGTCGCGTGTGGTGTCGGTCTGCGTGGCGCCGCTGGTCTGGTACCCCAGGTCCTCGGATTCGAAATCCGCGCCCAGTACCAGGGCATTGCTGTCGTCCAGCTGCACATGGTTCTGCCAGTTGATGGCATCGCGTTCGGTGCGACTGCGTGAGGCAAACGTGCTGTCGTCAATGCTCTCATCGCTGAAACGGGACACCTGTACATCGCTCTGCCAGCTGTCGGTTACCGGTAATCGCAAGCCCAGATGCGCTGTGCGACTTTCGCCATTGTTGATGCCACCGTCATATTCCAGCTGCGAATCGGTCAGATTCCAAGCGCCACGCAGAGCAGCCCCATTGCGAAATTTGTGGGCAATGGACAGGCTGGCGGCATCGTTGTCATAGGCGCTGCGGCGGGCGCTGGGTATGGGTGTGTGGATGGGGCGGATGCCATCGGTCTGGTGATGCGATACGTTGAGCGCCAGCGAAGTATTGTTGCCGCGCAGGTTGAACCCGCCGCTGCCATTGTAGGTGGACTCGGTGCCGGCTGCGGCGCTCAGGTTACCACTGAGTCCGGTGCTGGCATCAGTGCGCGCCGCCTGTTTGGTGAATATCTGGATGACGCCGCCAATGGCATCGGCGCCATACAGGCTGGACTGCGGCCCACGTACCACTTCAATGCGTTCGATTTGCGCCAGCGGGATATTTTCCAGGCGGGCAAAGCCTTCACTGGCTGTATTGACCTTGACGCCATCAACCAGAATCAGCGTATGGTCGGAGTTGGTACCGCGCAGAAACAGGCTGGTCTGCGTCCCCTGACCACCGGTGCGGGCCATCTGGATACCGGGCGCGCCGGCCAGCAGATCAAACAGGCTGGCAGCCTGAGAGGCTTCGATATCTTCCAGGGTAAATACGGTAGATGCCGCCAGGGTTTCACCCAGCGGCTGTGCCAGACGATTGGCGGTGACGATGACTTCCTGGGTCTGGACATCGGCGCTTGTCTGGGCTGCGACACCGGCCGCCAGTGGCAATGTGGAAAACAGTAGCGCGGCACAGCTGATGGCTGCGTTGGTAGATTTAGACGTTGTTCTGGAACTGGTTTTAGACATTGTGCAATCTCTCACCCGAGTGCGTGTAATTAAACGCCGGGGAGGATCAGCAACGGAGAGGGGCCTCGACAGTGCCGGCTTGTATTAATCAGCCAGCACAACAGAACAGGGGGCGACTTTCCGCAGCACTGCCCTCCGCAGCGTGTCGTTGGCGTCAGGCCGGTCTCCGGGCTTGCAAGTCATAACTGTTGTTGTGCTGACAGCTACCAAGCCGCATCGCCTTCCCATCAAAGTAGCGCCAGGCGCTGAATGACAGTGGCATATCGATGTGGCTAACTTGCTTACCGTTGCGGGGGCAGCGTTGGCATTGACGGTGGTCGCACCAACTTCCCGTTTAATTCTGCTGACTGTTCCGGCTGGCCCTGAGGCCGTCTGGTTGACAGCAAAACACCTGAAGCGGCGACAATGGTAGGTGATTATGCCAGCTAAGGCAATTATGAAGCGGAACGCAGTTCTCGCAAAGGCTGCCAGAAGGCGATCCGGACTGACCGATTTTCGATTTATTTGCAGGATACTTGATCATGCAACTATATATCCATATACTTGCGCCATCAAACATATGGCAAGGAGTATTCTTATGACCACATCACCACAAAGCGAGCTCATTCTCAGGCTCAGCGCGCTTCACACCAAAATCCAGAAGCAGATCGCCGGCCCGTTGTCATTCCATGGCATCAGCTTTACCGAGTATCTGGTGCTGCGGCAATTACACGCCGCGCCGGAGCGGAAAATGCGCAGGATCGATCTGGCTCAGCAGGTCGGGCTCAGTGCATCGGGCGTGACCCGCTTGCTCAACCCCATGGAGAAAGTGGGCCTGATCAGCAAGGAGGAAGCTGCGCGCGACGCCAGGGTCAGTCTGGTCACCCTGACGGGCGCCGGTGAAACGATATTTCAGGATGCCGACGCCACATTTGCGCAGGTGGCCCAATCGGTTCTGAAACCTCTCAGCAATGCAGATCAGAAAAATCTGGGCAGCCTGACCGGCCTGTTACTCTGATTCGCAAATCAAAGAAGGAGCGGCAGCATGAGTAAAATACACATGATCTTTGGGCCGCAGGGCGTTGGCAAGTCGGCCCACGCGCTAGCGCTGGCGATTGATTCACACTATGTCACTGCGCCGCATGATCTACGCCGCCGCCGTGTCTTGGCGCGCAATCAGGAAAAAAGCGCGACCTTTGCTTTTGAGGTAACGCCCATGATGTTTGATTTCATGGAGAATGAATTTGAGCCTGCAACCCAGGCAGAGCTTGAGAACTGCAACCTGGTGGTCCAGCCGCAGTAGCCTCTGCAACCAATCACCAAGGCGCTGCTATCAGAACAGTTGTTCAGCTCCTGAAATGGCCTGGCCAAGCATTGCAAATCGCTGGAATGGGGTTCGGCAACCTCCCAGCCCGGACGGGGGGTCACATGGGCGGTGCAACTGGCGAGCATCAACGCTGCCAAAAGCGTAACAATTGAAATGTACATTCTTCTACGCTCTCTGGTTCGCTACTGTGAGGTAACTTCCCAGACCTCAATATGTCCACGCCGCCACACTTGAAGTGATCGATAATGGCAGCGTTTGATACTGCAGTGTAACAAGAATAGCACCCCTGTTCATTCTGGGTTCCGTGGCGTCCGGTGCGGCGGCCAGCGGCAAGTCTTGCTGATCTATTCCAGTGCAGCGAACACGATTTCCACGCGGCGGTTCATCTGACGGCCGGTCTCTGTGTCATTGCTGGAGACCGGGCTGTCGGCACCCAGGGCCCGAGTGGTGAGTCGTCCGCGTGCGACACCAAGATTCACCAGTTCGGTCAAGACGGCGTCTGCACGCCGCTGGGACAGAGCATAGTTGGCAGTGGCTGAGCCGACGCTGTCGGTATGACCTTCAATGTGGGCAGCCTGCTCCGGGTTGGACGTCATGAAATCAGCCAGGCGCTGCATGTTGGCGCTGGCGCCGGCCAGTAATTGCGACTGACCGGTATTAAACAGCACGTCTCCCAGGGTGACCACCAGTCCTCGTGGGGTGGGTCGGGCGTTGAGCTCCTGGAGTTGCGACTCAAGCTCCGCCAGTCTCGCATCACTGACCGCCGTGCGATCCTGTGCCCGTTGTGACGCGTCTGAGGCAGCGGCATTGGCGGCAGCCAATTGCTGCGCTGTGCGTTGACTGTTTTGCTGTGCGCGTGCCATTTCCTGCTGACTGATGCGGCTCTGCGCCTGTGCGGCGGCTCGTTCGGCTTCGCTGCGGGCAGTATTCTGCTGTGCGATAGTCAGGCTTCTTGCGCTGGCCGCGGCCTGACTGGTTCTGGCCTGTAACAGCATCCGGTCCCGCTCAGCGGAGGCGTTGGTTGTGATTGCCTGTGCCGCACGTGCGGTCGCAGATTCCCTGGCGATGGCCGTACGTTGAATGCTCAGATAGGACAGGTGATCTATGTCGCCCCGCTCTTCTCCTTCAGTCCACGCTGACTCAGCCATGCGCAGGGCTGTTTCAGCCTGCAGCATTTCCTCGCCTGCCAGGGCGCGAACCTGTGTGTCATTGTGCGCAGCCTGGTAATCGCTGCGCGCCAGTTCCAGTTGGCTGTTTGTGCTTGTGGTCGAGCCACAGGCGGTAAGCAGGCTAAGAGCTAATGCGCTGTATATCAGTGTTCTGTTCATTTTGAGACTCCTGCTGCATGGTTTATGCGGCAATAAGGGAAATTAAGGATTCAATTCATCGCGCAGGACCTGCGCCGCTGCCTGGGATTCGCGGGCAGCCAGTTCAGCCCGGCTGGTCTGCGCCATTACTTCGGCCAGTTCGGCATCTACCTGTGCCTGCTTGGCCAATTGTCCAGCCAGCAGGAAATCTTCGCGCTCGACGGCGCTTCGGGCGCTGTCCAGTTTGGCAATGGCGATCTGCAGCTGGGCCGGTGCGCCCGTGCGGGTATCAGCGGTATTGGCACGCTGCACCGCGGATTCGGCAACGGCCATGGCTTCGACCGGCGGCTGCGCGCTGGCGCAGGCACTGAGCATGATGACGGCCACGGTTGCCACGGCAGCGGTCCTGAATTTGCAGGCGATTGCTGATCGGTAGTTCATGAAATGCACTCCAGGGGAATTTGAAACCAGTGAATCAAAACGATTCTCTTGGCTTGACTGTACGTGGACACAGCCGCGCCGTATGTTCGTTGCCGCACTCAGCGAAGATTACAGTCCCTGCAGTGAGAAGGCTGGACTTCTGTGGGGGATAGGTTTCGATGTATTCTGGCGGTACCTGTCCCGTGTTTCAGTGTGCATTCTGTTGTACCTTAATCGGACACTGGCAGGTCAGTGGAAATTCCAGTTTTAATACAGAGTATGAGCTACCTGTGATTGAACTCAGACACCCAAGGGATCTGGCTCGGCTGCGTCGCCTGGCCCTGCGCGCGCAAGGTCTACTGCAAACCCAGGCTTTCGGGCGCGGGCGGTCGGGCACTTTGGAGGCTATAGATCATCTGGGTTATGTGCAGATCGACACCATTTCGGTGGTCGAGCGCGCCCACCATCATGTGCTGTATTCCCGGGTGCCCGGGTTCAAACCGGCCATGCTCGAGCAACTGTTAAGGGACGGCGACGTGTTTGAATACTGGTCGCACGCCGCTGCGTTTTTACCGATGGCGGATTTTCGTTTTTCTTTGCCATACAAACACGCCATCAAGAGCGGCCAGGTACACTGGTTCCGCCGCCGGGACGACAAACTGATGCAAGAACTGCTGACGCGCATCAGCCACGATGGTCCGTTGCGGTCGCGTGACCTGGAGTCGGGTGACAGTAAACGCGCCGGCTGGTGGGACTGGAAACCGGCGAAGAAGGCATTGGAGCAGCTATACATGCAGGGTGACTTGATGGTCAGTGCCCGAGACGGGTTCCAGAAAACCTACGATCTAACCGAGCGTGTGCTGCCCGCGCATGTGGATGCCCGAATGCCAACGCTGGAAGAGTTTGCCGCGCACCTTGTTGATCAACAGTTGCGTTGCCACGGATTGGTGTCATTGAAAGGGCTGACCTATCTGCGTCGCAATGCCGGACTCAGGCAGGCGGTAAAAACCCTGGTCGAGGAGCGTCTGGCTCAGGGGCTGTTAGAGCAGATCAATGTCAGCAGCGGCGAGGTTTTTTTGGTAAACGCCGGTGCGCTGGACGTTCGTCTGCCGCGCGTGCCTGACCGGTTGCAGATCCTGTCACCCTTTGACAACAGCGTAATTCAGCGCGAGCGCCTGCAGACGCTGTTTGACTACGACTACCAGATTGAGTGTTATGTGCCAGCGGCCAAACGTCAGTTTGGTTATTTCTGTTTGCCATTGCTTTATCGTGACGCATTCATTGGCCGTATGGATTGCAAGGCGCACCGTAAAACCCGCGAACTGGAGATCAGGTCTCTGCACATTGAATCACCACCGCTTGATGAGCGGGCGGTCACCACCGCGTTTGCTGATGCCGTGCGGAAATTCTGCGCGTTTCAACAATGCGACTCGGTATTGCTGACCCGTGTTTATCCGCCACATCTGGCGCCGCAACTGCGCCTGGCGCTGGAACAGCTAGACATGATTGAGGGTGATGTTTAAGCTGAACTGACCCGTTACCTGTCGAGAGGTCCGCACGATGCTCGCAATTCAGCCCGCAATTCAGCCCGATACCCAGCATAATCTGCGTCGTTTTGTACCATCAGTCTGTTGCTCACTGCTCTCTATCGCATTGGCTGTGGCCGCTGTCAGCGTGCAGGCTGCCGAACAGCGCTCGCTGGTGATTGATGGACTGCAGGCGCCGGTAGAAATCCTCAAGGATGCCTGGGGCGTCTCACACATTTATGCGCAGAACGAGCGCGATCTGTTCTTTGCCCAGGGCTACAACGCGGCACGCGACCGCCTGTTCCAGTTGGAAATGTGGCGCCGTCAGGATACCGGCACACTGGCTGAGCTGATGGGCGAGCGCATGCTGGATCACGACATCGGTGCGCGACTGATGCGTTTCCGCGGTGATCTGCAACAGGAGATGCGTCATTATCACCCGCGCGGTGATGAGATCATTCCTGCGTTTGTGGCCGGCATCAATGCCTATATCGACGAGATGCTTGACGATCCTGCGCAGCTGCCGATTGAGTTCCGGCTGATGGATCTGCAGCCGCAGCACTGGACCCCGGAGATTGTCATCTCCCGCCACCAGGGTCTGGTCGGCAATATCCGTGAGGAACTCAATCTGGCCCGCGCTGTGGCGGCCACGGACAGCGACACGGTCAAAGACCTCATCTGGTTTCACCCGGGTGAGCCTGAGCTGCAGTTTGATGATGCCATTGATACCTCACTGCTGCAGGACGACATCCTGCGCCTGTATAACGCGGCGCGCAGCAGTGTGTCGTTTCTGCCCGCAGACATTGATGCGCAATACCGCGCCACCGACACTGCCAGCAATGAACTCATGGCTGAACGTCTCAACGACCAGTTGGCGGCCAGCCAGACCGAAGTGCTGGGCCGCAATCACGACATCGGCAGTAACAACTGGGTGGTCAACGGGGCATTGAGTGAAAGCGGTTATCCGATCATGGCCAATGACCCGCATCGCGTGGTGGGGGCGCCGGCACTGCGCTATTTTGTCCATCTCAACGCGCCTGGCTGGAACATTGTCGGCGGCGGCGAACCGTCTCTGCCCGGCATTTCCATTGGCCACAATGGATTCGGTGCCTGGGGGCTGACGGTGTTCCAGGTCGACAGTGAAGATCTTTATGTTTATGAAACCCACCCCGATGACCCGAATCAGTATCGCTACCAGGGCCGCTGGGAGACCATGCGCACTGAACAGACCGACATTGCCATGCGCGATGGCGACACCCGCACCGTGACATTAAAATTCACCCGGCACGGCCCGGTGGTGCATGAACGACCGGACGCCCAGACTGCCTTTGCCTTGCGCCTGGCCTGGCTGGATATTGGCGCGGCACCGTATCTGGCCGGTCTGCGCATGAGTCAGGCGAGATCATGGCAGGAGTTCAGGCAGGGCGCCGCTTACAGTCGTCTGCCTGGCGAGAATTTTGTCTGGGCCGATCGTGACGGCAATATCGGTTACCAGGCCGTAGGTGTCGCACCATTGCGCAGCAACTGGGAAGGTCTGCTGCCGGTGCCCGGTGACGGCCGTTACGAATGGGATGGTTACCTGCCGATACTGGCCTTGCCCAATGCCACCAATCCGGCACAAGGGTTCTGGAACACATCCAATGAAAATCTGGTGCCGGACAACTACCCGCACCGTAATGCAGTGGGCTGGACCTGGACCGATCCCTATCGTAGCGACCGGGTGCGTGAGGTGTTGGCCTCCGGCCAGACCTTCAACCTGCAGGACATGGCTCAGCTGCAAAATGATTCGCTGTCGATCCCGGCGCGCACACTGGTGCCCTTGCTTAATGGTCTGGTGCACGGCAACAACGCTGTGGAGAGGGCGCGCCAGCAACTGATGGCCTGGGATTACCGAATGGACATCGACTCGGTGGGCGCGGGCATCTACATGGCCTGGGAGCGGGAGTTGCGCGAGCGCGTGTCAGCCATGTTTATCCCGGAGGCGGCGCAGGACTATATCGGGCTGTTGCAGATCAAGCCGAGTATTGATCGCTTGCTGTCTCCCGACGGCCGCTTCGGCGCTGACCCTACTGCCGGACGCAATTACGTTCTGCAGCAGGCGCTCGCCGCTGCGGTCAGGGATCTGCAGCAGCGTTTTGGCAACGACATGGCAGCCTGGCAATATGGTCAGGAAGGTTACAAGCATGTGTTATTGCGCCACCCGATGAGCGAGGCGGTGAACGAGGAACTGCGCGCGTCTCTGGAAGTGGGGCCGGCCCCGCGGCACGGCTACAGCTATACCGTCAGCAACACCTCCTATGGCGACAATCAGACCAGCGGCGCATCGTTTCGCATGATTGTTGATACCGAGGACTTTGACCGTACCCTGGCCTCCAATACGCCGGGACAGTCCGGCGATCCGGACAGTCCGTTTTACGACAACCTGTTTGAGGAATGGCTCGATAACCGATACTTTCCGCTGTTCTACAGTCGTGCCAAGGTAGAGTCGGTCACCGCCGAAAGGCTGCGGCTGGCACCCTCGGAATAGGCCATCCATCTGTACCGCGAAAAGGCGCGCAAAAACCGCTTGCCAACCGCTGAATTAAGCATAGAATGCGCTTTTTTCTGTGGGTACCATCCATTCCATGAATCTGGTGTCGTTCGACATTTTTCGTACCCTGGGCATGCCCGACACCACGGTTCTGAAACCGGATGACCTGTTTCGCCACAAGGAGTTGCTGCGCCAGGCCGACTGGGTGCTGTTCCCCGAGTACTGGCAACTCAACGCGCTGGTATACGGTCTGAACTGCCGGGTGTTTCCCAGCGAGGCCAGTTATCGTATTGGCCACGACAAGGTGGAAATGACCCGTGCCTTTCAGGTCGTGGCACCGGCGCACACCCCCTGGACCGAAATCGATGCCAACACGCCCGAGGCGCAAGACCGGTTCTGGCAACTGATGTCTTTACCGTTTGTTGCCAAACTGCCCAAGGCCAGTATGGGAGAAGGTGTCTGGTTGATCGAAAACCGTCAGGACTGGCAACGCTATTGTGAGCGCACGCCGGTCCTGTATGTACAGGAATATCTGCCCATTGACCGGGATGTACGCGTGGTGGTGGTGGGGAACCAGGTGGTGACCGCCTACTGGCGCACCCAGTCTGACCGCGGGTTTTACAACAACGTCGCCCAGGGGGGGCAGATTGATCACAGTCCGGTACCGGGCATGGTGACTGATCTGGCGCTGCGGCTGGCACGCGACTTGGGTGTGGATCACGCCGGTTTTGATATTGCCCTGGTCGGCAGTCATCCCTATGTGCTGGAGTTTAATCGACTGTTTGGCAATCAGGGACTGGCACAGGGGTCGGCGATCCGCGATGCCATCCTGAGCTACCTGGTCAGCAAGAGCGAGCCCGACGATCCCGATGGGCCCGCGCCAGTGTGGCCGGTCGCCGTCTGATCCGCAGGTCAGTCGCGCACGTCAGTACGCCCGCCAATGTCGCGGTATTCGACATCGCCTGAACCGGTGTCGCGGGCGATGAAGTCACCGCGCACATCCCGCACGTCGATATCCCCTGAGCCATCGTCCTCAATGATCACATCGCCGCCGACGCGAACGATGTCAATGTCACCGGAACCGTCTTCAATCTCTACGCGGTTTTCGATGTTACGCAGTTCAATATCGCCGGAACCGTCGTCGATACGCACGGGGCCGGTGATGTCGCTGATCTGGATGTCGCCCGAGCCGTCATCAATGTTCAGCTCGCCGCGCACATCGCGGATATCCATGTCACCACTGCCATCGTCAATGTTCAGCAACAGTCCGGCCGGCACCATGATGTCGACGTCTATGCCGTTACTGTGCACAAAGTCGAATATGGAAAACAGGGTGAAACTTTCTTCGCCATTCTGGGTTTCCACGTACCAGGTGTCGCCACGGCGTTCATAGACGATGTCCATGTCGTCGAGCGCCCGGCGCGAATCGGCACAGGCATGGCCCTGGATCTGGATGGCAGTGTCGGCGTCATCAGTGCCGATGATGCTCAGGTAGCCGGCCCCAACCTCCAGATCCAGTGTGCGGATGTCGCTGCTGTCCAGATTGACGTTGATGTCCTTGCACTCATCGGCGTTGGCAGACGCGGCAAACACGCAGATGGTTAATAAGCTGAAGATAATGAGTTTTCGCACTTTCGTTGTCCTTTTACATGCTTGGGTTATACAGAAGATCTCAGTTTTGACAGAAAGTTCTGCAAAAGCGGGGCCAATTTTTTTCAGTGGCTGTATGTGTCTGTAGTATAACTATTTATGTAAAAAAACGGGTGTGAACACGGCCGTTTGGTAGCGACCGGGCTGGTGAGAATGGCAAGCCTGTCGTCAATCTCGCCAACACCCTGCCAGAGTGGCCAATGGCCATCGAAACCGGTCTGACTGCCCTGTTATGACGTAAAATGGCAGGCATGCTAAAGTGATGTTAATTGGCAACGTGCCACGAATTGCAAAGTCCCACGAATTGCAACGTGCCATAAGTTCACCATCCGGAGGGGCATCTGACCATCATGACCGCAGACATTAAACCCAGGCGCCAACCGGCGCGCGACATCCTGACCGCGCACATCATACTGGCCATCGGGGCCGTGAGCCTGCTTGTGACCGGTTGGCGTTACTGGCCTGCGCAATCCCTGCCACCGCTGCCCGACTTTGCCGTGTACGAGGATATAGATGCGCGCAAAGATGCATTTTTCGGGTACTTTCTGCCCCTGGTGGAAATGCGCAATAAAGAAATCCTGAAGTTGCGCGCCGAGCTGCTGCGCTTGCACGAGAATATGGATGACCTGTCCGGTCGCCAGCAGCGGCGGGTGGTGCAACTGGCAGCGGATTATGACATTGAGGGCTTTGATGTCACTGAGCCGGGCGACTGGGATACGCTGCTGCGTCGGGTTGATGTGGTGCCGCCATCACTGGCACTGGCGCAGGCGGCCAATGAAAGTGGCTGGGGTCTGTCGCGCTTTGCGCAGGAAGGCAACAACTACTTTGGTCACTGGTGTTATGTGGAAGGCTGCGGTCTGGTGCCGGACGCGCGGCCGGCCGGCGCCCAGCACGAAGTGGCAGCCTTTGATTCACCGGCGCATTCGGTGGAGCGTTATATCCGCAATCTGAACAGCCACGAGGCGTACCGTGATCTGCGGCTCAAACGCTCTGAACTGCGTGAGAATGACGAGTTGATTACCGGTCTGGAGCTGGCCGAAGGCCTGACACAATACTCGCAGCGTGGCCGCGCCTATATTCGCGAGTTGCAGGCCATGATCCGCTTCAACGAGCTGGACGTGCTGGATGAACCCGACGAAGCCATTGAACCTGACGAGGCGGACATACTGCCCATTGGTACCCATACCAGCCAGTAACGACCCCTACGTCATGGCCTGTCTCAGGGTTTGTGTGACATCTGTTACTTGCTCAACGAATTGCTGATGCAGTTGCCGGTATGTCGGGTCGGAAGATTCGTCACGGCTCTGTGTCAGCGCCATTGCCAGTTCCTCCTCCGCCTGCAAGCGTTGCTGCAATACATCCTGTGTCTGATCGGCGGTGAACCAGGCGTGCAGTCTGTGTATCAATTGTTCACCGGTTTCCCGGTCGGCGTCCGGTGCCGCCGGCAGGTCGTCGGTAGCACGAATGGCCTGCGCCACGCTGCCGGCCAGTGATTCGCGCTGGTCGGCAATACGGGTAAACAATTGCGTCAGGGTGGTGTCCTCCACAAACTCTGCTGAGTCCCGGTAGTGATCGACTGATTCCTGAGCCAGACGGTACAGCCCCTGCAGGGCCACCTGTTGCTCTGAACGTAAGATACCCATTTATACGTTTACTCCCTGATCCTGAATGGCAGTGGCGAATGCCGGTTCGCTCTTTGCATCTTCTTTAATCTCAAGGTGCGCGTCAATGGCCGGTGCAACCACTTCAAGCGCCAATGGATGCACGCGGAACGCTGCCGGTGTGTGGCTGACTGGTTCACCGTCGGCATGAATTTCCAGTTGCCGCTTGCCGGCACGGATATTGATTTCCCTGGCCTGGGCGCAGAACACACGCCGGTCCCGGCTTTGCTGACCATTGCGCAGCAGCGGCGCCAGGGTGATGAACTCCCACACGGACACGGGACGGAGGCTGTACAGTGACAGTTTGCCGTCGTCAATCCGCGAATGTTCATTGACGACATTGCCGCCGCCGTAAAATCGGCCATTGCCAACAGCCAGGTGCATGGAGCGCAATCGGTATTTTTTGCCGTCCAGTGTCACGCGCAGGCGAAACTGGTCGTGTCGCATGATCGCACCGGCCAGTGCGCGAACATAGCTGAATACCCCCCAGCGCTTTTTCACGGCATCGGTAAGCTCTTCAGTGACATGCACGCCAAGGCCCATATTGGCGACGTTGAAAAAGTAGTGGTCGTTAACTTCGCCCAGGTCGATACGCACGCGGTGGTTGGCAGCGATGACCTCGAAGGCCAGTTTCAGCTCTTCGGGGATGCTCAGAGAGCGTGCCAGGTCGTTGGCAGTGCCCAGCGGCAGAATGGCAAGTGGCAGGTCACACGCTAACAGTACTTTGATCATGGAGCTGAGCGTGCCGTCCCCGCCACCGACAATCACCAGGTCCAGATCGGCTTTGCGAGCATCGACCGCCGCGTGGCTTTCTTCGGGGCTGTGCGAGAGCAGGTACTCCACCTCCATGCCGGCCAGTGCCAGGCGCTGCAGGCCATCATCCAGGCCCGCTTCGGCGCCCTGGCGACTTTTTGGATTGACGATCAGCAGCGCGCGGGTGCGTCGCGTGTTGACGGCGGCTCCCTGTGTTGCCGTCGTTGACGGTTGTCCGTGTTTCATACCTGACTATCCCTGATAAGTGTTTGCTGTCCTAAAGAATGGCTGCGGCCTCCGCCGGCGTCAGGAATGGCACGGGCTGACCCATGCGTACGCCATAGATGACCGAGTAGGCAAGAACGTTCTGTACGTAGCCGCGGGTTTCCAGATATGGAATGGTCTCTATCCATATGTCCATAGGTACCGGATTGTCGGCGCTGTGGCGCAGCCACTGTTTGACGCGATTGGGGCCGGCGTTGTAGGCGGCTGCGGCCAGTGCCCGGTTGCCGTCGAATTCTTCCAGCAGGCCAGCGAGATAGCGACTGCCCAGCGTAATATTGATCTCCGGCTGATACAGGTCTGCGGTGGCAACGCGCATGCCGGCGCCCAGCGCAGTTTCCCGCGCGGTGCCGGGCATCAGCTGCATCAGGCCGCGGGCACCGGCCGGTGAGCGCACGTCGTGCATGAAGGCACTTTCCTGGCGGGCAATGGCAAACAGCAACTGGGGGGGAATCTCCAGTTCCGCGGCAACACTGGCAAACTGATCGCTGTAGGCCAGCGGGAAGCGTAGTTGCATGTCATCCCAGTAGCCAATCTGGATCATGGCCTGAATGCTGTTGCGGTGCCAGCCCCACTCATTGGCGAGTTTGCCACTGGCGGCAATCTGTTCCGGCGTCATGCGCTGCACCGCGTATTGCCATTCATTTCGGGCACTGACTTCATCACCCAGCAGATACAGCTCGCGGGCGCGCAGCATGGAGGGCAGGGTGGACATTTCTCGCAGTAACGGCTGCTCGACAGCCACCGGCGTGTCTTCCAGTTCATAGTCCACACCCAGCAGGTCGGCGGCCAGGAAGCCATAGTAACTGCGAGTGGTGGCGACCTCCTGATACAGCGCGCGGGCCCGGGCGTTGGCTTCGGGCGTCTCCTTCTGTTCCAGCATGCGGGCCTGCCAGTAACGCCAGCGCTCGCTGTCACGGGCATCTTCGGGCAGTCGGGAAATCCATTCTTCAATGCGGGGCCAGTCCTGACTGCGCAGCGCGTCGCGCAGGATCCAGCTCACCAGTGTTTCGGTGACCAGGCTGGGGGTATTGCGCAATAGCGATTCAGTCTCGCCGACAAAACCCTGCAGCAGCAGGCGCATGGCGATCAGGCGCTGGTGTTCGATCAGGGTGTCGGCGGCAAAGTTGTGCACGTCGTGGTGGCTTTGCAGCAGGAGCATGGCCAGGGGCGCGTCAATGGTCATCAGGCGGCGTATGCCGTGCAGGATGATCTCCCGTGTTTCGGCATTGTCAGCACTGAGCGAATCGAGGTCGCGCAGGCGTTCGGGTTCGCGATGCACACGCAGGAAAAGCTCCGCCAGTGTCCGTTCGCGCGTGGGCATCAACGTGGTGATATACGCCGCCAGCCCCAGGTGGCCAGCCTGCAGGGTTTTACTGAATCGTTCCCAGGCGATATCCGGGGTCAGAAAACCTTCGGCCATCCAGGCTTCAAACACCGGATCGCAGTCATTGGGCTGGGAAATGGCGACATTCCACAGGCGGTCGGCATCGGCAAGTGTAGTGTAGTCACCCAGTTCCAGATTGGCCTGCATGGCGCGGCAGGTGAGTTGGGTCGTGGTATTGTCAGGGTTGTGATAACGCAGCAGGTCGGCGCCGCGATTTTCACGTGCCAGTGTCGATACCCAGTCGCGCTCCAGTTGGTCACCAAGATAGGTGTTGCGGTTTTGTGCCAGGAACTGGTCAATTTCGAAGAACTGGCCATCGGTGCGTTCCCCGTCACTGTCGGCGCGTGCCAGCTGGTCCAGGCGTTCGCTGAGCAGCGTGTAGTCCAGGTAGGGCAGCAAGGGGTAACCGGCCAATTGCTCACGAAGTTCTTCTGCGGCATCGATGTCGTTTGCCGCCAGTGCGTCGCGGGCCCGCTGATACAGAGCGCGCTGCTCGCTCAGGTCCACATTTGCGCTGACGTCGTCGCCGGTCTGCGCCCCGGTCTGAGCCATAGCCGAAGCCGTACACAGCATCAGCGCCATACCGCCCAGCGCCTGGTGCAGGCGGGACAGGATGGCATTGTGTCGAATGAAATCTGACAACATTGCGCGCTCTTGAAACCGGTTGGATATTGAAGTGACGGCTGAGATCATAACACGACAACAGACCCTGCAAATGGCTCCTGTATTGCATCGTTCAGTGGAGAGCTGACCGCAACAGGCGACGGCTTTTGTAAGCTGGTGATATTATGTCATAGGGGTTGCACCGACCCCGCGTGATACAGGGACTTCCATGAATCCACAGTAGCCAGCAGGGAATCGGATATGTCGGAAAAATTCAGCGAGTTATCACCGGAGCTCATTAATTTTATTGGTGAGCAGCACATCTATTTTGTCGGCACAGCCGGTGCTGAAGGACGCGTCAATGTGTCTCCCAAAGGCATGGACAGCCTGCGGGTGCTGGGTCCGAATGATGTCATCTGGCTAAACATGACTGGCAGCGGCAACGAAACAGCGGCGCATGTGCTGGAAAATCAGCGCATGACCATCATGTTTTGCTCCTTCGGTAAGCAGCCGCTGATCCTGCGGCTGTATGGCCAGGCGCAGGTCGTGCATCCGCGGGATGCGGACTGGCATGCCCTGATCACGCAGTTCGACGACTATGTCGGCGCCCGCCAGATTTTCCGGCTGGCTGTGGACCTGGTGCAAACCTCGTGCGGCTATGCAGTGCCGCACTGTGACTACAAAGGTGAGCGTGTCACGCTGGAGAAGTGGGCCGACAAGCGCGGCCGTGAAGGCGTGGAGGCTTACTGGGCCGAGCGCAACACACTCAGCCTGGATGGCAAGGACACCGGTATCTTGCAGTAGTCTTAAAGGGGACGGGCTTAAAGGGGACGGGCTTAAAGGGGACGG